>Ga0209515_10000167_pt1 | contig 125041 bp, 118 predicted proteins | sample Subgroupgradi54m_FD_187454 | JGI IMG/M metagenome (GOLD analysis project Ga0209515, IMG submission 187454) | Subsurface groundwater microbial communities from S. Glens Falls, New York, USA - GMW60B uncontaminated upgradient, 5.4 m (SPAdes)... ... | reverse complement strand
TTTGTGAGTTTCCTTGTAAAAATCTTCTGGTCTTATAAAATCTGCAACTTTAACAATTGCATTTTTGTCTAACATTAAACATCCCAGAAGGCATTGTTCAGACTCAATATTTTGGGGAGGTTTTTTCTCTAATACTTCATTAGTCATGTTAATGGATCACAGATCCTATATTACTGTATACCAAAAGATAGCTTGTAGGGCAAGTCATGTTAGGTCTTAATAAGTAATTGAAAAATAGCTAGTTTTTTGCTAAAATAAATCTCAACGATTTAAGTTCTTTGTTTCCTTTCAAGAGGAGGGGATTCCGTGGAGAAAGAAACTAGTTGGTGGCGTTGCCCAACACTGTTCAAGGGTTTGAACGGATGGAAGCCAAGTCAGGTAAAAATTGTTGAGGCGCAAGACCAAGGTGGTGCGTTGTCAAAAGTTCTCAGTGAACTCGAGGGGCTTTCTTCTTGTTGGCAGCCAACAGACTTGCCAGAAGGTCCTTATGAGACCAGAGAACTGGCCTGTATTGGATCTAAGTAGAAAATCACTCAAAACAACCCCTCTACGAAGCTGGAACGAGATTTTCCTTGGTTCGGCTTTTTTATTCCTTTTTCTTTAATAAAGACCCTTCTTTAGTATCTTCAACAATGAATCCGTATTTTTCAATTTCTATCCTAACCATGTCTGCTTTCTGCCATTCAGATGATTTTCTGTATTGCTCCCTTTCTTTTACAAGACCCTCAACTTCTTTTGGAAAACTGATTTTATTGAGCTTTTTAAAATCTATGAAATCAAAAATGTTATTTACTTCTTCAAAGAATTTATAAATCAAAAGAGCTTCTGATTTTGATATTAAGCTTTTTTCCAGAAATTTATTAACTTGCTTTATAAATTCAAAAATTGAAGCAAATGCTTTCGGCGTATTAAAATCATCTGCCAAGTTATTATAAAAATTCTCTTTCAGTTTTTTAATTAACGATTTAACTTTTACGCTCCCTTTAGAATATTTTTTAATATTTTTTATCTTTGTTAAAAATCCTTCAATTCTTTCAACTCCGGCTTTTGCTTCTATTAATATCATTTCTGAATAATTCATGGGAGACCTCCAAAGATTCTTCATGATCAGGAATCTTAATTGCCTATACGTATGCCTCTTTAAAAAATCAGAAATAGTCACAAAATTATTAAGAGACTTAGACATTTTTTGGCTGTTGATAGTTAAAAATCCTGTATGAAGCCAATATTTTGCCATAGGAGATTTTCCTGAAATTGCTTCCATTTGGCTTATTTCAGCTTCGTGGTGGGGGAATATCAAATCAATTCCTCCTCCATGGATGTCGTATTCTGGCCCAAAGAATTTTTCTGTAATAGCGGTGTCTTCAATATGCCAACCAGGGCGCCCCTTTCCAAAAGGAGACGGCCAGCTTGGTTCATTTGAATTGTCGTTGAACTTCCAAAGGCAAAAATCACCTCGGTTCTTCTTGTTTTTAGAATAATCTATTCGTGATATTGAATCTTCTGCCTGCAAACTAGTTCTGCCAGATAGTTTGCCATAGTTGTTGAACTTACTAATATCATAATAAATTCCGTCTTCTAATTTATAGGCGTATTCTTTTTCGAACAGTCTCTTTATTTGGCTTGTTATCTCTTTTATATAGCTTGTAGCTTTGGCATATTTATCTACGCTATTTATCCCAAGTTTCTTCATATCCTTTAAATGCTCTTTTGTGAAAGCTTCTGCCAAATCTTTTGGCGAAACACCTTTTTCTCTGGCCCTCTGTATTATTTTATCATCCACATCGGTTATATTTTGCAGATAAAAAACGTTAAAGCCCTGGCTTTTTAGGTATTTTACAAAGCAGTCAAAAAATACATAGGATCTTGCATGTCCTATATGGGAAAAATCATAGACCGTCGGTCCGCAGACAAATATGTTAACCTTTTTGTTTTTTAATGGTTTGAAAATTTCTTTCTTCTTAGAAAGAGTGTTGTAAATTTTTAAACTAAACATTGCTTTTTAATCCCATTACCTTTAATAAGATGCTTAAAAGTGAAAATGGTATTGATATCCATAATATGTCAAGGAAAAATAAAGGTAGGGGGTCAGGCCAAATAAATAATATAGCCACTAATCCGACAGACATAATAGCCATTTTTATTTTTCCGAATATACTTGATTCAAGATACACTTCTTTTGACTTGTAGTAAAGAGAAACTAAACCGTTTATAATTTCAATTAATATCAGTATTAAAAGAAGCCATTTGTGGTATTTCAGGAGAGAATATACGGCTATAGGGATGATTAACAACCTGTCTGATACTGAATCAAGCATTGCTCCTAGTTCTGTAACTCTGCCTGTTCCTCTTGCAATGGGGCCGTCTACAAAATCAGTAATTAATCCTATTATAAATAAGGTTAATATCAAACTCTTATCATCAATTCCAAGGAAAAAAAGAAGAATAATCAATACAATGCTTATTATAACCCTTATATAGGTAACATGATTAGGAGTAATTTTTCTTGGCCAATAAGGCTTAATAAAAGCAAAGAGCGCTTTATCTCTATAGCTGTCTAAATTCTCAAGGATCGATTGTGTTTTTTGGAAAGTTTTCATTATATATTAATAGTATCATAATTATAGAACTTTTTAAAAATGCTCTTTTGTGATACATTAAATTAATTGTTTTAAACTTACATGAAATTTAAAGATATAATTTTAGCATTAATTTCAGGCAGAATAATAGCTTTTTTACTACAGGATTTTCTTAAAGAGCTTGGTATGAGTTCTGGTTTTTACGTTTCTTTGATTGTTTGGATTGGTTTTCCGTTATTTTCCCTCTTTTGCCTTTGGGTAGCTTTTCTGATTGGTAAGAAATTCCTCTTTGTTTACCAGGCAGCAAAATTTTTATTAGTGGGAGCCGTGGCCACCGTTCTTGATTTGAAAATCTTCGAGCTTTTCTATTGGTTTATCTCTCTTTTTATTGCAATTAGTATTCTGTTTCCTAAAGGAATATCATTTTTAGTAGCCACCTTCTTAAAATATTGCGGAAACAAACATTGGGCTTTTTTACAGCACGAAAAAGAAAATATAAAAAAGGAGGTAACTCAATTTTTCTTTGTTACCGTAGTTGGTGTGGTCATAGATATAATATCATTTTATATCTTTATTAAAATTATAGGGTCTCAATATGGTGTTTCTGAAGTATTGTGGATAAAACTAAGTGTTATATTTTCAGGGATAGTTGCTGCTGCTTGGAATTTTACAGGTTATAAATTTTTGGTTTTCAAAAAATAGTTAACCCTAAGTTGTATATTATATTAATTATGTTATTGCGTTTTTATGGTGCCGTATCTCAATACATATACCTCAATACATAACATACGCCATATATATATCACTATATCAAAAATACCAAATATACCACAAAAATCGATGGCCGTCGATTTTTGTGGTATATCTAAGTTAGAATGAAACTACCCCTTACAGACCAATTTCTTTTTGATATTTATAATTATTTTGAAAAGGGCAATGAAGCTCTTGATTTTATGTTTAAACCACCAACTATGATTAATTATTTACCAGGTCCTAAAAATCCTGTTTTTAATAAGTATAGGAATATTAAAAATAGAGAAAAATTTGCTAAATTAGTTTATTATCTCAAGAGAAACGGTTATATAAAAGTTAATAATCTGAAAAATAAAAAAGCAATTATTCTTACAGATAGAGGAGTGAATAGGGCATTAATAATAAGTTTTAAAATTGAAGGTAAAAAAGTAAGGAAAGATGGTAAGTGGATTATGGTAATTTTTGATGTTCCAGAAAAATATAGGAAATCAAGAAATTTATTAAGAAATATTTTGAGTAATTTAGGATATAAAATATTCCAGCAGAGCGTATGGATTACCCCTTACGATGTATCAGATAAAACAGAAAAGTTATTAGCCTTATATTCTTTAGACAAATACGTTAAGATATTTTTAATAGAAAAGATATGACTGATAATATAATATTTCATTTTAAGATTATTTATCTATACCATATTTTAGGACGGCCGTCCTAAAATATGGTATATGAATTATTATAATAATTCATATAATAACAAATTAATATAAATTAGTGTTTTTGGTTTTTAAGAAGTGACCTCGCACCAATTTCAGTTGAGTATAATTTTTTACAAAAAAAGAACCCCTCAGCGTGAACAAAGTCACGACGAGGGGTTGGTTCTCATAGTGGTTTTTTTACCACCAAGAGTGGTCTTGATAAAAGATCGACTGATACGGGGTAGAGCTTGCACTCATTTCCGTATATGAAAATGCAACATGGTCCCATAATTTCATGGTTCCAATAGTGTCCGCCGATCGAGAAGATTGGAAATCTTCGCCTGATATCCTGCCTGTTTTGTGAATAGGCAAGATTCTCTCGAGCCGTTGCCCATCGGTATTTCCTTAGAACTATTTCTTCTCCGATTTCTTCTTTTTTAACTGTCAGACCAGGTTTGAATCTCAATAATCCGAACTCTAATCTGACAGTACCGTGTTCCCATGTTTCAGCGGGGAAATTTTTATCTGTTATGTAATCGTTGATTCTTTGATATTTTCCCGTTTTGAGCATTTGCTCTATTGAGAGGTCATAATAGACCTCTACAGTTGATCGAGAATTCTCTTCAATCCACATCCGTGCTGGTGCAATCATTGCAACCTCCTCTTGGTTTAACTCCTTAAAGAACTCCTGATTTCGTCGTTTCCGACTCTTCAGCAGAAGTACACACTTCTGAATCAGAAGGGAGAATTATGGCTTCTCCCAAGCCTTTGTGTTACCGTTGTTAAGCGGTAACTGCGAAAACATCGCTTTCATCATTGGCCCATTCGTTCAATTGACGTCGCAAAGCTCCAGTTTTACCGTGGATTTCTGCGCCCTCGATCTCGTCGAGGAGTTGAACGATGTCAACGATAGACTTTCCATTTGCAAGAGCTCTGACCGCAGCGGCGATATGGCTGTCGTCAACACCCTGTCTTGGTCGAACAATCTGCCAACAATCTTGCTGGAACGTCATAGCTTGTCTCCTCCAGGGGAACACGGAAGCAGTAATTAGAGAGAATGAAACGCTCATTCTCTCAATTTAATTATACCTATTATAAATACATTAGTCAAGTCAGGAGAATATTTTTTGACGGGGAATAAAATAATAGATATAATGACTCATAAATCTTAATTCTTGAATCATAAATTTTTCATGAGTGAAAATATTGTTTTATATAGAAAATATCGACCACAAAGTTTTTCTGAAATAATAGGGCAAGAGCATATTGTGAAAACTTTGACGAACTCAATAATATCGGGGAACATTTCTCATGCTTATTTATTTTCAGGGCCAAGGGGATCGGGTAAAACAACCGTTGCCAGACTTTTTGCAAAAGCTATTAACTGCGAGAAGTTGGTTGATGCAGAACCTTGTAATAAATGCGATTCCTGCAAAGAAATAATGGGTTCTAATTCTTTAGATTTAATGGAAATTGATGCAGCTAGCCATACTGGAGTTGATGATATAAGGGAATTAATTTCAGGAATTAAATTTTCTCCGGTAAAATCAAAATATAAAATTTTCATCATAGACGAATGTCACCAGCTTTCAAAGTCGGCTGCCAATGCTTTGTTGAAAACGCTTGAAGAGCCGCCAGCCCATGCGATATTTATTTTAGCTACCACAGAAGCCCATAAAATGATTCCTACGATTGTCTCAAGGTGCCAGAGATTTGATTTTAAAAGGTTGCAAGTTTCAGAGATAATTAAAAAACTGGGATTTATTTTAAATAAAGAGCAGATTAAGTTTGAAAAGCCGGTTTTGTCGTTAATTGCTCTAAATGCCAGAGGATCTTTTAGAGACGCTGAATCAATTTTAGATAAATGCATCAGCTTTACTGCAAATGATAAGCAGATTACCGTTAAAGAAATAAAAGATTTGCTAGGTATTGTTGAAGTCAGGCAAATATCAGAATTTGTTGATAACCTAATATCTAAAAAAACAAAGGAGGCGGTAACCATGATACATGATATTTTAGGGGAAGGGGTTGATTTGCAAGAATTTACAAAAACCTTAGTTTTTTATTTGAGGCAGGTTTTGATGGTTAAAATAAATTCTGATTTCTTGGGCCAGGATTCAGGATTGTCTGAAGAGGAAATATTAAAAATAAAAGAACAGACAGGAAAACTTTCTGAAAAAGAGATACAACATATGCTTGAATTATTTATTGATGCTGAAAACAAAATGAAATACGCTGCCATTCTGCAGTTGCCACTGGAATTAGCTATTGTAAATATATCCTATCAGGAAAATAATATTTGACATTTAGGAAAATTGTTGTAAAATTAAATCAGCACCTTAAAAGTGCTTTTTGTTTGAAATTAACCAGTCTCCAGAACGAAGGGGTCAAAATGACAGTTCAATTGTTTAATCACTTTGAGAACCTTGAGACATTAAAGTGTCGGCGTAATAGGTTGTATTATGCATCGCGTCAATTGATTGATGTTATAGAAAACATGGTGCAAGATAAAAATCTTCCTCCAACGAAACGTCGTGATGTTTCTCATTATGACATCGAAACCATCATGCGCCTTGTTATTCAACGAGACTATGTCTATAATCCACCAGGACTTCTTTCATATTTAAGACCAAAATCTGATGATGAAGCTTATATTAATAAGGCTACTGCCATACATCAGCAGCTTGAATTCTTGGGCATAAGAGATTTCCAAGAATGGGTCAACTGGGTGGTGGCATTAGAAGGGGTTAGCGAATTTTTCGGGGATTACATCAAAGAGAGACTAGGGGAAAGGGGGTTGATATGATCTCAAACTACCCTGTCGATTGCAATGATCGATAGGGTTTTATTTTAGGTTGAAAAATATTAAAAAAATGTTATAATTTTTATAAACATTGCGGGATCGTCTAATGGTAGGACGACGGCCTTTGGAGCCGTCTATCTTGGTTCGAATCCAAGTCCCGCAGCTAAGGGAGCGCAGCGAACACTTACTTCGCGCCACAGCGCGAAGATGCAATTTTTAAAAAAGCTTAAATTCACTTCGTGGATGCGCCGAAGGCGCACCAAGAAGATGCATTTAGAGCGAACACTTACTCCGTATCGCAATGCGGAGATGTAATTTATCTTACTATCTTTTTTAAAACAAAACTGCGTTAAAGGCGCAGTTTTGTAATGATCTGAATGTAACATTACATACCCATATCTTTTTTGGATAATTTCATCCAAATAATATAGATTGCAGAAAGCCCAACTAAGATGTATATAATCCTTGAAAGCATAGGTATCATACCGAAAATAGCATCTACCAAGTTGAAGTCAAATACCCCAACTAAGCCCCAATTTAGGCCTCCTACAACGACTAAAATAAGAGCTACCAAGTCCAAAGTGTTAAATTTCATAATTATGAGCGAGGAAGATATAAATGAATTCATACATATATATCGACCGAGCGATTAATTATATAAATTAAGAATTAATTTCTATAATTTTATTTATGATGTTAACTTTTCGACCTTTAGAGTACAAATCCTGTACTCTTCTCTCAATTAATGCATTATACCATTATACGTAAGTAAAGACTACAAGTTGTCAATAGAAATTGAAAATCAGGCAAAAAATGATATACTGAACTCGATGAAAAAAGAAAGACATAAAGCAGTTCCAGCAGTATACGGAATCTTTAAGAAAGATAAGCAAGTTTTGCTTGGTCGCAGGCAGAACACCAGATATTATGATGGTTGGTATGGTTTTCCAGCAGGACACGTTGAAGCAAATGAGCTTCCAAAAAAAGCATTGATTCGCGAAATTAAAGAAGAGGTTGGAGTTGATGTAACTTTAGAAGATATTGAGTTTGCTCATATACTTTACAGAACAGCTCATGATGAAACGGGAGATAGGGTAGATTTATTCTTTATTATTAAGAAATGGACCGGGGAACCTAAAATCATGGAACCCCATAAATGTGATGATCTGCAATGGTTTTCGCTTAATAATTTACCAGAAAAAAGAATTCATCATGAAAAGAACGCAATGGATTGCATTGATAAGGAAATTAATTTTTCAGAAATTAGTGAGGAGCAAGCACATCAAAATCCAAATAAAATATGAAAAAAGAGAGTTATATTATTATACTTTTTTATAAGTTTACAAAAATTAATAATCCAGAATTATTTAAATTAAAGCAAAGGAAAATTGCTGAAAAATTTGACTTGAAGGGAAGGATGTTGATTGGAAAAGAAGGGGTTAATGCAACGTTTGAAGGAACCACAAAAGATGTAAAAGGATATATGAAAGAGTTGAAAAAGCAAAGGGTATTTAAAGATTTAGTATTTAAACAAAGTGAAGGAACAGGAACTGGATTTACCAAGCTAAAAGTTAAGGTAAGGCCTGAAATAGTAACGCTGGGAGTAGGGGAGTTTGATGTTAAAAAAGAAACAGCAAAAACAGTTACGGCTGATCAGCTTTATAATATGTATAAAAAGAAAGAAGATTTTGTTGTTTTGGATTTAAGAAACGATTTTGAAGTGCAGGTTGGTTATTTTGAAAATACGGTAAATCCAGAATTGATAAATTTCAGGGATTTACCAGAAAAACTGCCTAAATTAAGAAAGGAGTTAAAAGGAAAGAAGGTGGTGACAGTTTGTACTGGAGGAATACGATGTGAGAAAGCAACTTGTTTAATGAAACAAAAAGGATTTGAAAATCTTTATCAGTTAAAAGATGGAATACATACCTATATGAAAAAATATCCAAACAAGCACTTTAAAGGAACATTATTTACATTTGATAACAGAATGACAACTCCTGTGATTGGTAAGAAAAATAGGGAAGTAGTAGGCAAGTGCCGTTTTTGCGGTATGGCTTGTGAAGAATTTTACAACGACGATAGTTTCAGGCCATCAAGAAAGGTTATTTGCTGCGATAATTGTATTGTGCGACATAAAAATTTGAGAAAAGCCTCACCGGAATTAGCTTTAAACTAAAATAATGCAAAATAACGATAACAAGGAAATTGAATGCCGATTTTTAGAAATTGATAAAGAGGCTTTAGTTAAAAGGCTTTGTGAACTTGGGGCAGAGGATTTAGGAGAAGATTTTCTTGAAGAGATTATTTTTTATGATAAAGAGTTGACCTGGATGTATAAAAAAAGAACGATGGTTAGGATTAGAAAGACGAAAGAGGAGATTTTTCTTACTTATAAAAACAAAGCAAATGAGGCAGATATAGCTTCAGACGAAATAGAATTTGAGATAAAAAATATTGAAAAGGCAACTCAATTTTTAGAAAAAATTGGACTAGTTGCTTATCGTAAGCAAGAAAAAAGACGACATAAGTTTTCATTGAAAAATTATATTATTGATATTGATACGTGGCCATCAGTTCCAACCTATGTAGAGCTTGAGGGAACAAGCGAAGAAAGCTTGAAAAAACTCGCTAGTCAGCTAGGATTTGACTGGGAGAATGTTGTTTTAGAAAGCCCAAGATTCATAATAGAAGAAAGATATGGCATACCAGTTTCTAAACTAAAATATTTTACTTTTGATAAAATTGAATAAAAAAAGACGTTAACATCTCGGTTAACGTCATAGTTTTTGTGCTGCTAATCATCATTTGGCTGTGACACCTCCAAAAAGAGCTCCCTCTAATTCAATTTTTTGATAAACCTCTTTCAATTCTGGGTAACCATCTTCATCTTCTTCATGTTCTTCTATCCAAGAGCGAATGAATTCTTCCAATTTCTTGGTCTCTAGAGTTGTGAGGGTTAGTTGAATCACAACAATCTCCCTTCCTTAAAGAATGTTGGTTTATCAAAGCTAAGTGGAATCCTAGCACCTAAGAAAAATGATGTCAATAATAGAGGGAAATTAATTTTAATGATAGAATACACAATATGGCAAAGAAAAATAAAATAAAGGGCAATACGTTTGACTACGTTATTATAATTTTAATAGCATTATGCTATTTTATTTATTTGTTTTTTCCAAAAACGGTTGTTTTGTTGTGGACATTTGTTATTATTGGAACATTTCCTACGTTAATAAGAGCTATAAAATCAACTCTACGGTTTAAAATAAGCATCGATACCTTTAATTTCTTTGCGTTAGGAGTTTCTTTACTATATGGCGATGTAGTTTCATCAGCTTTCATCGTATCAATGATTGAGTCGGCAATGTTTTTAAATTCTTACGCAGAATCTAAAACAAACCGTGCTATAGAAGAGCTTTTTAAGTTAAGGCCGGAAAAAGCAATAAGAGAAGTTGATGGCAAAACCGAAGAAATAAATTCAGATGTAATCCTTAAAAACGATGTTATTGTCATCGAAGAAGGATCAAGGATTCCAGTTGATGGAGTGGTGTTATCTGGAACAGCACTTATTAATGAGTCATCGTTAACAGGGGAATCTATGCCGGTTAAAAAGGAATCAGGGGATGTGGTTTTGAGTTCAACGTTAAATGAGTCTGGGTTTATTAAAATAAGAGCTACAAAAGTGGGAGCAGATTCAACGATTGAAAAGATGGCTGAATTAGTTAAAGATGCTTCCAAAAATAAATCAAGCTCTGAGCGGTTAGCCGATAGATTTGCTGAAGTTTTTCTTCCGGTATTGTTAGTAGTGGGATTGGCAACCTATTTGATAACAAAAAATGTTGCTATGGTAACGTCTTTGTTTTTAGTGGCTTGTGCAGATGATATGGCTGTTGCTATTCCTCTTGCGATTACCGCTGCCATAGGCAGGTCAGCAAAAAGAGGTGTGATTATAAAAGGAGGTGAAAGAATAGAGTTATTAAGCAAGGTTAAATCTTTGGTGGTTGATAAAACGGGAACCTTAACCTATGGGACATTTTTAATAAAGGACGTCAAAATAGAAGAAGGAATATCAGAAAAAGATTTTTGGCAGGCAGTAGGAATAGCTGAAAAATTTTCAGAGCATCCCATAGGCAGGGCTATTTTTAAGGAAGCTCTTGTAAAGTCAAAAAATATTCCTGATCCCGATAAATTTAAAGTGTATGAGGGAAGCGGAGTTGTGGCATTCTTTAATAAAGATGAAATAGCGATGGGAAAATTAAGCATCATAACTGATTTAAAATTAAAAATTGCTGAAAGCGAGATCGAAAAAATTAAGAGTATTACAGAACATAAAGATGCTACTTGGTCTATTGTCATTAAAAATGGAAAAATAATGGGTTTTCTATCTTTAGGAGATTCTCCAAGGCCAGGAGCAAAAAAGAGCATAACAGATCTTAAGAAACTTGGAATCAAAGATATTAGGATGTTTACTGGTGACAATGAATTAATAGCCAAAAAAGTTGCTGATCAAATAGGCATAGAAAAAGTTGAATCATCGATGACGCCAGATGAAAAACTTAAAAAAATAGAAGAAATCATCAAAAAGGGTGGTGTTGTAGCGATGGTTGGAGATGGAGTAAATGATGCTGCTGCCCTTTCAAGAGCTGACGTGGGGATTGCCATGGGAAAGGGAGGGTCAGCAGTGTCTGTAGAAGCTGCTGATATCGTTATATTAAATGACCACTTGGCTCGCATTCCCGAAATGGTTTCTTATAGCAGGAAGGTGATGTCGGTGATAAGATTGGATATGATTATTTGGCTGGTATCAAATATGATAGGATTTGGCCTTGTTTTTACAGGGATAGCAGGTCCTACCTTAGCTGCTTTCTATAATTTTGCAACCGACTTTTTACCCTTGATAAATTCTTCAAGATTGTTTAATAAGAAATAGAAAACATAAATTAATGCAACTAAAAAAATAATATACTCGTATTATATAATCGTATCGTAATAAATAAAGCATCGCCGCTCAATAATTAACGAACAAAGGCATCGCCGCAAAGTAAGCTATAAGGCAATTGATATATTAAGCTTACTTCTGGCATGATTTTGCTCGCTTGCTCTAAGTACGGACGATAAAGGCATCGCCGTAATTGGAAAAAACTGTATAAGAATATATTCTTTTCCAATTACGGCATGATTTTATTCATTCCATTCATAAAATCACATGAAAAAAGCAGCACTATATGTATCTATTTTATTTGTAGTTTTAATTGGGGCTTATATAGGTTATGAGAAGTTTTATCTTCCAGATAATGCAAATCAAAATCCTATTATTAATAATAACGAGAACCAAGGAACTAGTGGCTCATCAAATTCGTCTGGCAAAGGACAGACTAATCTTTACAAAGATGGAAGTTATACAGGGGATGCCGTAGATGCATTTTATGGAACAGTCCAAGTTAAGGTATCAATTCGGGGAGGGAAAATAAATAACGTAGTTTTCTTGCAGTATCCTGATAAGCCAGGTCATACTATTGAAGTTAGCAATGGAGCTATTCCTATACTAAAGTCAGAAACAATTAAAGCTCAAAGCGCAAATATTGACGGAGTTTCAGGAGCAACACAGACCGCAGAAGCATTTATTAAAAGTTTATCTTCAGCATTAGATCAGGCAAAAGCATAATTGAATTATGAAAGAGACAAGGTTTATTATGGGAATGCCGGTTATTGTAGAAATCAAAGATGACTCTGCCAGTGAAAATATCATAGGCAGAGTTTTTACATATTTTACTTACATAGACCAAATATTCAGCACCTATAAACCAGATAGTGAGATTAGCAGAATTAATAATGGAAAACTTTTATTTGAAGACGCCAGTGAAGATGTGAAGGATGTTTTTGATCTTGCAGAACAGACAAAAAAAGAAACCAATGGATATTTTGATATTAAAAAGAAAGATGGAACGTATGATCCCTCTGGCATCGTAAAAGGGTGGGCAATTAATAATGCTGCAAACATTCTCTTAAAAGAAGGTTTTAAAGATTTTTATGTAGAGGCTGGAGGCGATATACAGGTTTACGGAAAAGGAGATGAAGGATGGACTATTGGCATAAAAAACCCATTTAATGTAAAAGAAATCATAAAAGTAGTAATATTAAAAAATAATGAAGGCATCGCTACTTCCGGCAGTTATGAACGAGGAAACCATATTTACAATCCAAAAAATAAAAATGATGCTCTCAATGATATTATTAGCTTGACGGTTATAGGTCCTAATATCTACGAAGCAGATCGTTTTGCTACAGCGGCATTTGCAATGCAGAGAGAGGGAATTTTATTTATCGAAAAACTTAAAGGATTTGAAGGGTATATGGTTGATCATAATAAAATAGCTACCATGACAAGCGGTTTTGATAGATATCTAAAATAGCATGTTAAAAGCAATTGATAATTTTCTCAATAAGATAACGATGTATAGGCTGACCCTGTATTGTTTGTTGGCAATATGGTTTTTTGGTTTTATACTAAGCTTATTTTCAAAACTGACCTATAAACCCATTGATCTCATTATTACGTTTGCCTTGATATTTCTTGTTTCTGTTGCAGTTAATGCTATTTTTTCTGCTGCTTTCAAAGTTCCTTCTAATACAGATTCTGTTTATATAACGTCCATCATTTTAGCGCTTATTGTTTCTCCGGCAAATCCTCTTAATAACCTTGATGTTATATTTTTATCTGGCGCTTTAGCTATTGCCTCAAAGTATATTCTTGCAATAAACAAAAAACATATTTTTAATCCGGCTGCATTCGGGGTTGCGCTTTCTGCATTTATTTTACAAAAGTATGCTGTATGGTGGATAGGCACATTGTACATGGCTCCTATCGTTTTGGTAGCAGGATTATTAATGGTAAGGAAAATTCAAAGGTTTGATTTAGTTTTTAGTTTTCTGCTGACATCTTTAACTTTCATTGTAGGTCATAGTTTACTATATAGTCAGGATTTAGTTTTGATAGTAAGGCAACTCGTCATCGATTCTCCATGGATGTTTATGGCTTTTGTTATGCTGACAGAACCTGCCACAACACCTTCAACAAGAAATACGAGAATTGTATATGGAATGTTAGTTGGAGTTTTATTTACACCATTCATCAATATTATCGGTTTTTACTTTACCCCAGAATTAGCTTTGCTGACTTCAAATATATTTTCTTATCTTATTAATCCTAAAGAGAAGCTTGTATTACTGCTTAAAGAAAAAAAACTTATTGCTCATAATGTGTATAATTTTATTTTTTCAAAGAATAAGGAAATGAAATTCCAACCAGGCCAATATATGGAATGGACGCTTGGCCACGAAAAAAAAGATAATCGTGGGATGAGACGGTATTTTACTATTGCTTCTTCTCCAACAGAAAAAGATATTATTATAGGTGTTAAGTTTTATGATAAACCCAGTTCGTATAAGAAAGCTCTTGATTCACTAATAGAAGGAAAAACTATTATTGCTTCTCAGTTGGCAGGCGATTTTACGTTATCTAGAGATAAAAAAAAGAAATTGGTATTTTTAGCTGGCGGAATAGGAGTTACGCCATTTCGTAGCATGATAAAGTATTTGTTAGACAAAAAGGAGAAAAGGGATATTATTATGTATTATGCTAATAAATCTTTTTCTGATATTGCCTATGAAGATATATTTTCTAAAGCACAGGAGGAACTTGGCATAAAAATAATACACGTTCTTGATGATAGCAATGGAGTTCCTAACGGTTTCTCTTTTGAAAAGGGTCCGATTACTATGGACATGATTAAAAATGAAGTACCAGATTATAAAGACAGGATTTTTTATGTTTCAGGACCTAAATTAATGGTTGATTCGTTTAAAAAAGAACTGTCGGATTTGGGCATCAGTAGATTACATATTAAAACAGATTTTTTCCCTGGATTTGCCTAATATAGTACCTATGTTAATATAAAGTAATAAATTAAATGTGAACGAATAATGCATGCCGAAATGTATGACCCAGTGTATAAAAATTTATCTGTCATACATTACGACATGAATTTATTCTCTTCGCTCACAAATTCAAAAACTATGAACCAAAAATATTTATTTTATGTCGTATTAAGTGGAGCGTTAATGATGGCTAGTTCTGTTTTAGCAGAGACTAATTGTGACAGCCAGGCAAAGCCGGCCTTTGGCTGTCCAACAGGATATTCAATGATGTGCAATCCCACGGGCGGTTGGCATTGGGGCTGCGGAAAAGAGTCCAATGGCGCAATTATTGAAGTAGATGGATTAGCTTCCAGCTCAGCAGAAACTTCAGGAGTTAAAAGTACCTTACAGACCCAGGTTAAGGTTTCTGGCGATTCAAGTTCAGAAAGACTATTGCCCACGGTAAATAAGGTTACTGATGATACCGGTTCTAGTGAAAAAGTTCTGCCTACGGTTAACAAAAAAACAATTGCAATAAGTGTTGATGGGAAGGGATGGGACGCACAAACAAAAAAGGATATTCAGGGAAAAGTTGAGAAGCAGGTTGAAAATGATGATGCTATAAAATCAGTTGATATTACAGAAGATAATGTAAACTTAAATTATTCTACCAAAGCAAAATTATTTGCCTTTATTCCAATCACTATGAATGTTGATGTTTCTTCTGATAATGAGGGTAGGGTAAAGGTAAAATTTCCATGGTACAGGTTTTTGGTAAAAACTGACTTTGCGAACTCAGCAGAGTTGCTCAATGGAATTTTTCAGCATAATCAGACAGATTTTGAATTTTTAAAAACTAAAGGAAGTGCGGGAGCGCAAATAGAAATTTTTATAACTATTTCAAATGCTTTGCATGAAATATCAAAGTTGTAGACCTATTATTTAATAATAATTCTACTGCAACTTGTAATTTTGGCTACAAAATCATAAAAACTCGTCTGCTTATCGATTTCACTGATAAACTTCCTCTTTTTTCTGATTTTTCCCTCAAAATTACTTCATTTCGTGACGAAAATTATTAAACAACAGATCTAATAATTCAAAAAATTAGGGGATAATAGAAACCACTAAAATAATTTATACTTATGGATAAAAAAATGAATCCGGTAGTGCATTTTGAAATGCCCTACGACAATCAAGATCGTTTAATAGATTTTTATTCAAAAGTTTTTGGTTGGCAAATGAATAAAACGAGCGAAGAAATGGGAAATTATGTTACAGCTTACACGGCAGAGACAGATGAAAATAGAATGGTAAAAACTCCTGGAACTATCAATGGAGGATTTTTTCCTAAAAAACCCGATTGGCCAGCTCAATATCCTTCAGTTGTCATTTCGGTTAACGACATTAAAGGGGCTATAAAAAATATCCAAGATGCCGGCGGTAATGTTTTAGGAGAGCCAATGGAAATTCCAGGAATTGGCAAATATGTTTCTTTTACTGATACCGAGGGAAACAGGGTGAGTATTTTAGAACCTAGCAACATATAACATGTCAGAAGATTTTATTTCAAAAACATTTATTATAATTTCAGCGCCCGTAGAAAAAGTCTGGGACGCTTTAACGAACCCTGAAATAGTAAAACAGTGGTTATTCGGAACCGATATGAAGGTAAGCAATTGGGAAGTTGGGGGAGAGATAACCTATACCGGAATTTGGGAAGGAAAAGAGTATCAAGATAAAGGCAAAATCGTTGAAATTATACCAAACCAGAAATTAGTCAGCACATACTGGAGCTCATTTTCTGGTTTACCCGATGAGCCAGAAAATTACCAGAAAGTAACGTATGAGCTTGAATCGGAAGGCGAGGGGACTAAGATAACCATTACCCAAGAAGGTAGTAAAACGAAAGAGCAGGCTGAACACTCAGAAGGTAATTGGAATAAAACTCTAGAAGAACTTAAAAAAATATTAGAAAAAGATGCAGATAAAGAATAAGATACCTATTTTTATTGCGCTAAGTTTAGTTTTGCCTTTTTTCGTTTTTGCTCAAAGTGGAGGCACGGTACCTGCTCCAACAGACTCATCTGGGTCAGCTATTATGCCGCAAAGTTCAGGAACATCTGTGGCACAACCTGTTAGCCAACCTACCCCATCTACTTCAACACCAACGCAGACGGTAGCTCCTAGAGCAACTACTCCACCAGCACCTGTTCAAAATAATGTTGTAGTAATTCCTCCATCTAATGTTGAAACGCAAATTCCCGTCAATAATAATTCTCAAAATAATACAGCATTATTTTTTGGAATAGGAGCGTTAGCAGTAATATTGGCAGGACTGTTAGGTTTTAAGTTATCAAGTAAAAATAATGATCAAAAAAGTGAAAATAAGTGCGATAACATAAAGAACTTGATAGATCAGAAAAAGAGGGAATTACAAGAAACAATTCAAAACTGGCCTCAAGAAAAATTAAAGGGAGTTGCCAAGGAAGAATTACTAAGGCGATTAAAAAAGAACGAAGCGATGGGGGAGGCTATAGAAATTACAGAAGATCTTACAAAAAAATATAATACAACTATGAAGGCAATAGAATTATTGCAGAAAAAATATGACCTTTGCATAATGTCTTTGCCGGTCACTAAAAAAACTATGCCAAAAATTACTACTCATTTATGGTTTGATAAAGAAGCTAAAGAAGCGGCTGAATTTTATATCTCTGTCTTCGATAAAAATTCCCTCGGTCGTAGCCCTATGGGTGAGACAAAAATAAAAAATGTCACAACAATTCTGGGAACTCCCTCTGGAGACACGGATATCGTTTCATTTGATATCTTAGGAACAAGTTTCATGGCTATTTCAGCTGGGCCTATTTTTAAATTTAATCCTTCAATATCTTTTCATGTTATTTGCAAGTCCAAAGACGAAGTTGATAAAATCTGGTCTAAGTTACTACCTAGCGGAAAGGTTTTAATGGAATTAGGAACGTATCCCTTCAGCGAACGCTATGGCTGGATTGAAGATAAATACGGCCTATCTTGGCAGATTATTTATTTTGCTGATCCTGAGGTAGTAGAAAAGATTACACCAGTAATGATGTTTACCGGGAAGGTGGCCGGCAAAACAGAAGAAGCAATTAATTTTTGGGAATCAATATTTAAAGATTCAAAAACTAACTTTATTTCAAGATACGAGAAAGGAGAAGGAGATATAGAAGGATGGGTTAAGTACGGATCTTTTAATCTTTTAGGCAAAGAATTTGGAGCTATGGATTCAAGTAAAGAGCACCATTTTACATTTAACGAAGCGATTTCATTTATTGTCAATTGCAAAGATCAAGCAGAAATAGATTACTATTGGGAAAAATTATCTGCGGTTCCAGAATCAGAACAATGCGGATGGTTAAAAGACAAATTCGGAGTGTCTTGGCAGATAGTTCCAGAAGACATGAATGAGATAATGGCTTCAGGGGATAAAGAAAAAATTGCAAGAGTGACACAAGCTTTCTTAAAAATGAAAAAGTTTGATATTGCTAAATTAAAGGAAGCTGCAGAAGGAAAATAATATGTATTATTTAAAAATCGGTTCAAACCGGTTTTATTTTTCCAAAAATTATGCTAAAATAAAAAGTATAATAATCATGCAATTACCTAAAATTTTATCTCATCATAGGGTAAAAAAACACTTAACTAAAAAAAGAATCATCTGGTATTCAGTAATTCTGCTAGTTTTAGTTGGTGGATGGTACTTTTTCTTTGGCAGAAATAATACTGCAAACAATATTCAAACTGGAATTGTAAAAAAACAAGACATACAGCAGACTGTTCTTGCAACTGGACAGGTTATTTCAGGAACTGATTTAAGTTTGGCTTTTCAAGCCAATGGAATGGTAACAAGAGTTAATGTTAAAGAGGGGGATACAGTTTACCAAGGAGAGGTTTTGGCTTCATTAAACCAATCGAGTGCCTTAGCAAGCCTTACTTCAGCAGAAGGAACTTATGCACAAGCAAAAGCAAACTATGACAAGCTTGTAGAGGGAGCTACCTTAGAAGACATAAAAATATCAGAAGATTCTGTAGCATCTGCCCAGCAGGATTTAGATAACGAGTATTTAGGGGCAAAAACAACACTTTCAAACGGGTATTCTAAGATATACAGTTCTTATAATCTTGTAGCCTATATGCAAAATACCTATTTTGGCGCTACCGACCAACAAGGGATTAAGGTTACCAATGCTAAGAATGATATACAGATTCAGATGGATGATGCAAAAAAATACATTGATTTAGCATCAGATAACGGTTCAATTGATGAGGCGATAATTCACGTATTAAACACCCTGCATAATGTGTATAATGATTTGAGTATCGTCAGAGATCAATGTGATATTGGAAAATATTATTCTTCTGTTTCTTCAACCGACAAAGATTCATTAGATGCTCAGAAAACATCTGTAAATACGGTCACTACAACCGTCAGCACGTTGCAGCAGAATATCGCTTCTTACAAGATTGCTCTGCAGAAAGCAAAAAATCAATTAGCTTTTAAGAAAGCTCCTGCAACACAGGCTGAAATTGATGCTGTTAAGGGACAGATGTTATCAGCTCAAGGACAAGTAGATGCAGCAAGAGCTGCGTTAAACAATTTAATCATCGTGGCTCCAAGTTCTGGAACAATAACAGAAGTTGATATCAAGATAGGTCAGCAAGCCAGCGCATTATCTCAAGCTATTGTTTTGCAGAATATAAATGACTTACATGCAGAAGCTAACATATCAGAAGCCAATATTGCTTCGCTTAAAATAGGCCAAATTATTGACTATACTTTTGATGCTTTGGGTCCAGATCAACATTTTAAGGGAAAAATTTTAACTATAAACCCAGCTTCTACCGTAATTTCTGGAGTTGTAAATTACAAAGTTAAAGGAAGCTTGGAAAATGTTCCGGGAGTAAAGCCAGGGATGACAGTGAATATGACTGTTTTGGTGGCTGAAAAGCAAAATGCATTGGCAATTCCTTATTCTGCAATCATCAATAGGGATAGCAAGCAATACGTAAGAATGATAGATGATTCTAAAACGAAAACTTACCACGAAGTTGAAGTTACTACTGGTTTGCAGGCAGATGGGGGATTAGTTGAAATACTATCAGGATTAGCAGAAAGTCAGGAAGTTGTTACCTATATTAAGAAATGAAATAGCGACTCCAATTAATCCGCGACACCAATTACGAATTGCACGCTAATTTACGAATAATTTTATTTGTAGATTCGAGTGTTATTAGTAGATTAGTGTCGCTTTAATAATTAGTGTCGCTTAAAAATGGATTTAATTAAAGCTGAGAAACTCTCAAAAGATTATGTCAATGAAGATATCGTAACGAATGTTCTTCGTGGCGTAAGTTTTAAAATTGAAAAAGGGGAATTCGTGGCAATTATGGGACCATCAGGATCTGGAAAATCCACCTTAATGCATATGTTGGGATTTTTAGACAGGCCAACATCAGGTTCTTATCATTTTGAAGGTAAAGATACCACTGAATTTGATGATAATTATTTGGCAAAATTAAGGAATGAAAAAATTGGTTTTGTTTTTCAGTCTTTTAATTTATTACCAAGAACAACCGTTTTAGATAATGTAAAACTTCCTTTGTTTTACAGCATTCATAGAAACGAAGATAAGATGGCAAAAGATGCTTTAGAATCAGTGGGGCTTTCCCATAGATTGAATTATTTTACCAATCAAATTTCAGGAGGTGAAAAACAGAGAGTTGCAATAGCAAGGGCCCTTGTTACAGATCCTGCTGTCATTTTTGCTGATGAGCCAACAGGAAACTTAGATTCTAAATCAGGAAACACGATCATGTCTATTTTGCAACGGCTTAACAATGAAGGACACACTATTATTTTAGTTACCCATGAACAGGATACCGCAAACCACGCTAAAAGGATAATTAAATTGAAAGATGGTGAGATTATTTCAGATGAAAAGGTAAAAGACAGGGTTTTTGCTAAAGATCAAAGTAGTTTGATTAAATAACAATAACGTTGAATTGGCTTAATATATATCCCATATTTTCAGACGGCCGTCCAAAAGTGCGGGATTAATGATTCAAGATGGATTTACTACCAATAACTAAATTCGTTCTTAACAACTTGCTTGCCAGGAAAGGCAGGTCTTTTTTGACTATTTTGGGAATTGTCATAGGAGTTGCCGGGGTTATTATTATTATTGCATTGGGGGCTGGTGCTCAAAGTTTGATTTTAGGACAGATTACAAAGTTAGGATCTAATATATTAAGCGTTCAGCCAGGTAAAAGCAATGAGAACGGGCCTCCTGTCCAAATATTCGGAATTACCGTAACTACGTTGACTAATGAAGATAGAGATGCGTTGAGAGATGCATCAAGGGTTCCTCATGTGAAAGCTGTAACAGGGCTTGTGATGGGTTCTACATCGGTTACTTGGCAAAACAAGGCAATAGACACTAATTTCATTGGTTCAGACTATACGCTGCCAAATGTGTTAAATATCAATATTTCAAAAGGCCAATTTTTTGATCAAAAACAAGGAGATGGGGGAGATAATGTCGCTGTTTTAGGATATACCGTAGCTGATGAATTGTTTAGTAATGTAGGAGTAGATCCAATAGGGCAGGTTATTAAGGTTAAAAGCTCTAACCAAACGGAAGCTGGAGGAATACCTTTGAGGGTTATCGGAGTTTTAGCAAAAACCGGGGGAACATTTTTCTTAGACGAAGACGACCAAGTTTACCTTCCCTTGCCTATAGGCCAGCAGCAGCTTTTAGGAATTCATTATTTAAGAGCCGTTGATATTAAAGTTGATGCGGCACAAAATATAGATCAGACGATAGCTGATGTAAGAAATGTTATGAACCAACAGCACCACATAAAGTCAGATAGCGAGGTTGATTATACGGTCAGGAATCTTGCTGATGCCATAACTGTTTTAAGTACCGTTACAAATGCTTTACGGTTATTTTTGACGGCTATGGCCGCAATTGCATTGGTTGTTGGTGGAATAGGAATTTTAAATATTATGCTTTCTACTGTTGCCGAACGTACTCGGGAAATAGGACTTAGAAAAGCTGTTGGAGCAACAAATTCAGCCATCATGAGCCAATTTTTAATGGAAGCTGGAATTCTTACTTTCTTCGGAGGAATTATTGGAATAATTCTGGGAGTTATTGTTTCATTTTTAATATCTTTATTAATGCATTATTTAGGATACGACTGGCAATTCTTGGTTTCTATCACTTCTGTTTTATTAGCTGCTGGAGTTTCAATATTAACTGGGGTAATTTTTGGATTATACCCCGCGCTTAAAGCGTCTAAATTAAATCCAATTGAAGCATTGAGATATGAATAAGTAAATGCGACTCCAATTAATCCGCGACACCAATTACGAATTGCACACTAATGTACGAATAATTTATTTGTAGATTCGAGTGTCATTAGTATATTAGTGTCGCTGTGATAATTAGTGTCGCTTTAATAAGGTGAATGAACGTACGTTAGAACAATCTATTAAATCCTTAATATCTAATCCGGTCAGAACGCTTCTGACGACTTCGGGTATTATTATAGGAATTGGAACGGTCATTATGGTTTTTTCAGCTGGAGCTGGATTTCGAAGTTTGATTGATGACCAATTAGCTTCATGGGGAACGAATACGCTATTTATTGAAACCAGAATTCCTCCAACAACAAAAAGTTTGGCAAACAATAATGCAACATCATCTGATTTTAGAAGAGCAACAGCAACGGTTCAAATTACATCGTTTAAGCTTTCTGATTTAGAAGAAATAAAAAAACTGCCAAATGTTTCCGGAGCTTACGGAATTACAACCGGCCTTTCAGTGGTAAGTTATCGCAATACCGCTAAAAGCGTTGTTTATTATTCAGCCGGATCTGACATGTTTTCAATTGATAAACATACCTTAAAATCAGGAAGATTTTTTACCAAGGCAGAAGATACCGGAGCAAGCCAAGTGGCCATTTTAGGCAGTAATTTAGCGAAAAATTTATTTGGGCAGGATGATCCTTTAGATAAATTAATAAGAATAGGGAATTTGAATTTTCAAGTTATAGGAGTTTATGATCCTCAAGGATCTGTATCCTCTGGGGGAACTGATGATAGTTTGTATATGCCATTAACGACTGCTCAGAAAAAAATGCTTGGAATAAATTATATAACGGTTGGGGTTATTCAAATGAAAGATGGAAATTTGTCTGAATCTACAGCTGAAGATATACGGCAAATAATGATGAGAGCTCATAATATTAAAGATCCCGGAAAAGACGACTTTACCGTTACAACACAGGAGCAAGCCCTTGCAACCTTTAATACCATATTCAATGGAATAACGATTTTACTTATTTCAATTGCATCAATTTCTTTAATTGTTGGAGGTGTGGGAATTATGAATATTATGTATGTGACCGTCACCGAAAGGACATCTGAAATAGGGCTTAAGAAAGCTATAGGGGCAAAAAATTCAGATATCTTAGAGGAATTTTTAACAGAATCAGTACTAGTTACTATCATCGGAGGATTTATTGGAATTGCATTGGGTTCTGTTTTAGGGTGGCTGGTATCTTTAATAGCTGCTAACTTCGGGTTAGTTTGGCATTTTTCAGTACCATTTTATGCTGTTGTAATAGCCGTAGGGGTATCAGGTGCCATTGGAATATTTTTTGGAGTTTTCCCGGCAAGATCTGCTTCAAAAATGGATCCCATAGAAGCATTGAGATACGAATAATAAAATATTTTTAAACGCTATACCATAAAAATCGACGGCCGTCGATTTTTATGGTATAGGGGATCAAATCAAAAACCCTGTAAAATGGGTTTTTTGTATTTGTTTAAGTTACGTGAAAGATTTATTTGATTAAGCACGTCTTAATATCTACAAAGGTCATATCGTCATATAGATTATTAATTTAAAAATTAACCAGCAAGGCATCTTCGTAAAGCATCGTCGTAATTTATAATTAAAGGTATAAGATGTATCCATTATAAAATTACGACGTGAATATGAAAATTCCATTTATCATATTCAGCTTTGCTCAAAAATTCATATGGCAAAAAGAACTTACATAGTTTGGAGTCATGATTATGAAGAAGGAGAAACACGTCATTGTGGATGCAAAGACTAAATAATGAATAATTAAATAAACAAAAAAACCGCTTAGTGCGGTTTTTTTTGTTTGTCTAGTTATTAATTATCGAGTTACACAGATTGTAGGACCAGGATTTGATATCTGATGTTCAGTTACCGACGTTGGAGCGCATATTGTGTATCGACCACTATTATCAATTTGTATTGTATATAGTGTATCTGTTGCAAGTCCATTTGATGGATCCATAGGAATAGAACTTGCAATATATGTGGGCGCAAGACAGGTCAAGTTAACCAAACCAACTGTTGTTCCAATATGTAGAGCGTTTGCCGAGTTTGGCACCATTGGATCTACTACTGGAACAGCTGTGCCAATTCCAGCGCATGTGAAGATTCCTTTATAATCAGCAATGTTTTGGCCAATTCCGTTTAAGAGTGTATTTACATTACTTACTCTTTGAGTATTTCTAGCTTGGGCGAATTGTCTTGCTGGATTAATAGCAATAATGACAATGGTTGCCAAAATAGCAATAATTCCAATTACGATTAAAATTTCAATTAAGGTAAATCCTTTTTGGTTTCTTTTTTGCATGTGATTTTGTGAGTAAACGAGCAAAATCATGCCGGAAGATAAGCTTGATATATCGATTGCCTTATAGCTTATCTTGCGGCGATGCCTTGTTCGTCACTTATTGAACGAGGCGAATAAAATCATGTCGTAATTGGAAAAGAATATATTCTTATACAGCTTTTTCCAATTACGGCGATGCCTTACTCTCTCGCGCTTAAATTAATAGTTTACCCGGTCAAATAGCCTTTTTGGCTAACCCAGTCCTCTAAGCATTTTTTAGCACAGAGAACTGGGTTATTTGATCGGGTGAACCGACCTTTTTGTATTTATTTGTAATTTTATATATAGCATAATTCATATTTTTTAACAAGAGCTAAGAGTAGGACACTCATTCCAGGAAGTAATTGAAAAATCAGTACTATCAATAACAACTTTCAGATTGGTATATGATTTATTGACAATAGCCTGGGTTTTTATGGTTGTCTTTCCTATTGAAGGCGTATTGGCTGCAACAGAAATAATACTGCATGAATCAGATCCAATGCTAACAGTTCCAGTATAATTAATGCCTTCTGCTATATTTAATGTTGTTTTATCAACACAGGCCTCAGCTAATGCCAAACTTCTTTCTTTTGACTCTGAATCTACAATATCAAATCTCCCCAAAAAACTACTAAATCCGAGGCTAACCGTAATTGCAAGAAGCAATATTGAAATAACGATTGTAGATATTAAAGCAACGTATCCGTCTTGATCGTATTGTAGTGTATAATTCATTAGCGTAAATATTTAGTAGTCGAAAAACTTTGGCTTGCAGGTTTTCCGTTTGAAAATGTAGTAAGCGTAAAATCAGTCTTAAATCCACCTTGGGCATTTTTGGTAAATGAAACTCCTGAAACCACAATGCTACTTGAGTTCAAAACATTAGCTCCAGCTGATCCTCTTTGTAAGGTTAAATTATTGCCACTTAAAGAAAATGTTAACTGTACATTAGAACCTAAAATCGGCTTTTGTGTGACAAGATTAGAAGAAACAATATCTGCCGAAGTTGCTCCTGTTAATGCCCAGTCTATTTTACGCAATAAAAAATTTGCCTCTTCTTGGAGTATTACATGATTATAACTAGCATCTGCGCCTTGAATAAGTTGGTATACAGCAACCATGCCGCCACCAATAATGATAGCAAAAAGTGCCATATATATTAGTGTTTCAATTAAGGTAAACCCAGTACCACTTTCGTGAATTAGATTTCGATGAGATTTAGATGATAGTTTTTCCATCGACATATTTTTACATATATTTAATTATTCGGCGAAAGTGGTACTGGGTAAACCTTTCTGATGTTTTATCATGGTCCAGGATATAAAACTAATATCACACCCTTATCATTGCTTGTCCTATAAGAACCGATATAAATATAGTTTCCTTCGCAATCAGATCCTGATCCAACCGAACCACTATGTACAATATCTGATAGATTAAAAGATCTTATCAAATTCATAGAACTCAGATTAGCAATATTCCATACTTGTATATAGTCAGTAGTGATCAAGAATCCAAGATAGTCTCGTATTATAATTCCATTCACGCTTTGAGGGTCAGAACTTATTCCTACGTCGTTAAAACCAAGTGGTGTTTGAGGAATAACACCCGGGTTAGAATTATCAAGAACTAAGAATTCTGGGGCATTACTTATATACGTTCTACTCAGATATACTTTATTACCTACGAGATTTAATCCTTTTCCATAACCAAAATTAGTACTGTCAGGCATAGCATTATAAGTTCCAACTAGTGTTGGGCTAGACTTAACACTCACATCAAGCACTATAAGTTCTTTATTATTATCATCTGTCGTTAAATATGCATAATTATTTTTCACTCGTATTGCATTAATAGATCTTCCGACCGGATAACTTCCAACGAAAAAGGGAACTGATGGATTATGAACATCAATAACATTAAACTCTGGTCCACTTAAAGTTTTAGTTAACCCGAGATAAACATAACCATCTTTGTAAAAAATACTTTTACCGACTGCTTGATTATTATGCGCACCAACATTTCCAGAAACTCCAGGTAGTTTATAACTTTGTCCTAATATAGGAGATGTTGGGTCAGTAACATCAATAATCCTCATTTGAGAACAACTAGGACCTTGTACACATGTTGAAAAATTAGCATCATATGCATTGGCAACATATGCATATTTATTTGAACCATTTTTTGATATGGCTACATCGTTTAAGCCGCTTTTCACTCCATTTGCATCTATTCCATTGGGAGCTCCCACAATAGTTGGGTTTTGTGGGTTTAAAGAAATATCATATATGTAAAAATCATTATTCTGACCGTGAGAATTATCAGTTGTAATATATATCTTTCCTTCAAAAACATTAATGCCTTGTACAGGGTTTCCACTCGGAGTGGTACCAACATCAATAGGAGCACTAATTTGTGGATTACTCCAATTTCCTTCAAGTACAGAACCACATGTATCACCTCCATTGACTGCATCTGGGTTAGTTATTAAGGTAGAGAGATTTACGCTCAAGTTCTGGGCATTGGGTCCTTGCCATGTGACAGTACTAGTGACTTTTTTGGCAAAATAATCTGTAGGAGTTGGATAAAAAGAGACTGACACGCTTTTATTATAAATACCATCAGAAGTGGATGATATGGGGTTTACTAAATTAAAATCTAATTTTGCATTAGATCTTTCATCTTCTAAAAGTTTTTGAGCTTTATAGAGAGCCTCTTGATTGGTTTGTGAACCTATTGATGTAGATTGACTTCCAGCCAAAAGAGGCAATGTCATGGTAATAAAAATTACAAGCAAAGCCATTGCAATAAGAATTTCGAAAGTCGCTATTCCCTTCATTTTAAATTTTACATTGTCATTTTGCATTTTGATTTTTGAATTTTTAATTTATTATTGCCAATCAATCCTGCCCTCGCTATTTACAGTGATGTTATACGTCTTACTACCATCATTTAATATGATTTGCTGGTTAACAGGATCGCAATTAAATGGATTAGCACCAGTTGAAACAACACAATCTCCGTTTAGCTGATTAAATATTACATCAAAAGGTAAGTTAGGAGTACTCATAGATGATTTGTATGAAGCAGCCACAGAAAAATCAGAATTATTGCTTCCTGGATATTCTGTACAAGGGCTTGAGCACTCAAAAACAGTGTAAGTCAATGTATTGTTATTACCGGTATCTAAGAAAAAATGAACCCCATGTTGTTTTTCGTCGATGTTATTCATGGATTGGCTACGGGCTTTCTGTAAAACGCTAAGGATTATATTTTTTTCAGAGCTGAACGCGTATTTTCTATAAAAATCAAAGCTAATAAATAACCCCAAACTTAAAATTACCGCCAAAATTGCAATTGCAATTAAAATCTCCACCAAAGTAAAACCTCGCGAACCTTTAACATTTAACCTTTGACCTTTGACATTAAAATTCATTTTGTCGGATTACTTGATAACTTTTTTCTAAAAGCAGTTATTTGATTTGCTAGATTTTCTACTTGAAACTTTTGGAGGGTCACTTTTGGAAGGTCAGACCTTCCAAAATTCTCGAGGAGGTAAAACCTTGGAAGGTCTGACCCTCCAATTTTTCCTAAATTTTTTCATTGGTAATCAATTGTCAATTATTGTCACACGTCAATTGTTAATGGTCAAATGTTTTCTTAACGCGGATTAAGGTGCTGTGTAATGCCATAGATTGGAGTAATAATAGAAATTGCCACAAAACCTACTAAAATACCCATAAAGATAAGCAATAGAGGTTCTACTGTGGTTGATAAATTTTTTGTAATGTCATCCATTTCTTCTTCATAGATATCCGCTAAATACAAAAATGTTTCGCTTAATTTTCCCGTACTTTCACCCACCGCTATCATTTGAGACATTGATAAAGGAAATATGTTTTTTCTCTTCTCCATTTGATATGATATTTTTTCTCCTTTCACTATTTCATCTGCTATATTATTTAACGCTCTTTTATAAACTAAATTAGTGGTAGTATTTGAGGTAATCTGAAAAGAACGTACAACTACTACTCCGCTATTAAGCAATAGTCCTAAGGTACGGCAAATGTTAGCTGCATTATAAACTTGAGTTAAATTTTTTATTAGTGGAAGAGTTATCAGTGTTTTATCATACCAGAAACGAACCTTTTTAATTTTTAATAAGAAGAAAATACCGATAATTAAAGCAATAGCAACTAAAGAAATGAGTAATCCGTGGAGTCTCATGGAATCACTCATAAAAATCAAAAATTTAGTTGTCCATGGAAGGTCATAATTTACGCTTTTAAAAATAGGAATAATCTTAGGAAAAAAGAAAACGGTCAGCATTACCGTTATTGTCAGCGTAGCAATAATAATAAAAATAGGGTAAACAGATGCAGAAATTACTTTTCGTTTCAAGCTCTGCTGTTTTTTTAACGTTGCAACCAGGTGGTCTAAATTGTCACTCAATGTTCCTGAAATTTCACCAATAGAAATAATATTTATGGTAAGTTCACCAAAAATTTTCCTGAATTTACCTAATGCGGTAGCTAGGTACTGCCCATTTTCAACATCTTTAATAATCTGACCTATAATTTTATTTACGCTCTTAGACTTACTTTGCTTTTGAAGCATGTAGAGCGATGAAAGAAGGGGGACTCCTGCGCGGATTAAAACAGACATCTGTTTTATAAACATAATTCTGTTCTTCAATGATATGCTAGCAAAAAACTGTCGTTTTGGAACTAAGATTTTTTCCTGTTTTTCTACAACAGCTTCCGAATCTTTACTCTTTTTAACTTTAGAACCTAAAAAAAACTTATTCATGTAGTGTTCTTAAAATTTCTTCTATGGTAGTAATACCTAATTTAGCTTTCAAAAATCCATCTTCTATCATAGAAGTCATTCCTTGCTTCCTTGCTTCTAATTTAATTTCGGCAGCAGAAGCTTTATTATGGATAGCACTGCGGATGGTATTATCAACTACCAACACTTCATTGATGCAGACTCTTCCATTATAACCAGTATTGTTGCATTTATCACAACCTTCGCCTTTATAAAAATTAATTTGCTTTCCCAAAATATCTGCAGAAACTACTTCGCTCAAACTTTTCAGTTCTAAACCAGTTATTTTAATTTCTTTTTTGCAATTTTCACAGATCTTTCTTACCAGTCTTTGTCCGATAGCAATGTTAACCGTTGAAGCAATTAAATATGGCTCAATTTTTAAATCAATTAACCTTGGCAATGTGGTAGCCGCATCATTGGTATGTATTGTTGAAAGAACCAAGTGTCCTGTTAGAGCTGTATTAATAGCAAGCCCCGCTGTTTCGCCATCTCTAATTTCACCAACCATAATAATATTTGGATCCTGTCTTAATATAGAACGAAGGCCGTTAGCAAAAGTTAATCCAGTTCTTGGGTTGACTCCAATTTGATTAATGCCTCCTATTGAGTATTCAATAGGGTCTTCAATAGTAATGATAGAAGTATCCTGCGTATTTAACAGTTTTATCAACGCATACAACGTGGTGGTTTTTCCAGAGCCGGTTGGTCCGGTTGCTAAAATCATGCCATAGGGATGCCTGATCGCTTTTAGTATTTTTTCCTTATCCTCTGCAGAAAAACCTAAATTATCCAAACTAAAATTTTCATTTTTATCGGTCAGTAATCTCATAACTGCATTTTCCCCGTAATACGTTGGAACAATGGAAACACGTATATCTATTGGCCCAGAATTCAGGTTTATGCGAAATCTGCCATCTTGAGGAGTTTGATGTTCGTCGGTACGAAGGCCGGCTAAAATTTTAATACGTGAAATAACTTCAGAGTTTATGGATTTTGGAAACGGTTTCTCATCTTGCAAGGCGCCGTCAATCCTCATTCTAATTCTTACAGATTTCTCTTGAGGGTCAAGGTGAATATCAGAAGCTTTAATGTTGTACGCAAGTTCAATTAAATGATTTACAAGATTAACTATTGATGTCGGAACACCTTCTTTAATTTCTGCCTCTAATTTTTCTCGAAGAGCTTTATTTAAATCTCCCATAATTTTACATATTATATGAAATTAACACTACCACATATAATAGAACTTGTAAATTACCGTATTTATATAAATCGTAAATATTAACTCCCCACGGCATACCCCAATGCTTAGCATTGGGGTATGCCGTGGGCTTGACAGTAAACTTGCAATAAGATACTATTGCACTATATAATTTATACAATTTTTTAAAAACGCTATACTGGTGTAGGAAATTTTTTTTACATCAATATTGGTTAGTTGTTTTTATAATTTTTTCTAATAAATATTATTTTAATAATATGAAAATATCCATTCTTATACCCTGCTACAATGAAGAGCTGATGATAGAGAGGTGTGTTTTTTCTTGCCATAATCAAACTAGACTTCCAGACGAAATTATTATTGTAAACGACTGCAGTACGGACAAAACCCTAGACATACTTAAACGATTTGATAAGAATGTAAGAGTTATTACAACACCCAATAATATGGGTAATAAGAGTTATGCTCAAGAATACGGACTACAATTTGTCAGTGGCGATGTATTTATAACCACTGATGGTGATACTGTATTAGATAAGAATTTTGTTGAAAGAATAGAGAAAGATATGGAAGATAACTCAATTGCTGCGGTATCTGGGTATGTAAGAAGTTTTAAATATAATTGGATTACAGCTTGTAGGGCATTAGACTACACTATTGGTCAGAATATTGATAAATTAGCAGCATCTTATCTTAATTTTATCCTTGTAGTTCCTGGTGCTGCAGGAGCATTTAGAACTAGCATTTTCAAAAACGAAATAACTTTTTCCCACGACACGCTTACTGAAGATTTGGATTTTACATACACTCTTAATTATTTAGGATACAAAATAAAATATGATCGCAAAGCCATTTGCTATACCCAGGATCCATTTAATTTATATTCATATATACATCAAATGCGCAGATGGTATGGAGGAGGATGGCAAAATTTAATTAAGCATTTTAGGATTCCAGATAAACCTGGAATGGCTTTTGAGTTAATTTTAACTTATGTAGATGCTCTTATTTTCTCTTTTCTGATTTTTTTAATGCCAATAATAAGCCTATATATAACAATTTGGTTCTGGGGAATATATTCACTTATCATTTTAGCACTTTGCTTTTATGCATCCTTGAAAGAAAGGAGATTAGAGTTTCTTTTTGCCCTGCCATGTTATGCTTTTTTAAAATTTATAAATGCTTGGATCTTCTTAGAGCAATTTTTTAAGGAAGTCGTCTTTAAAAAAAGAGAGATTGTTTGGTATAAACCAGAAAGAGCGAAAATGAATAACTAGAATAAATTATGATACCTCTTGGTTTTTCAACGATAATACATTTATTTATTATTATTTTTAAAAAATTATATGACTTTTTAAGTAATATCTATTTTGCTATAAGAAAAACTATCAAAAAAAAATCAGTTTCAAGATTATTGACAATTTTTATTATAGTTTTAGTATTAACATTCATTATTTCAAATATGTTAATAATTATTGCTTTTTTAATTAATAAAGATTACTCAAACTTTACTTTGATTAAATTATTTTTTTAGAGTTAATAATCTATTTTATTCCTGATTGGAAAGCTTTTAGAGAATTTTCATCAGACCAGACGCGCCAGTCTCTCTCCTTATCTTCATTAAACCAAATCCAGCCAACTATTTTGGGATTACCATAAATTTTAGAAAGAGCATCTTTAATCCACACAGCTTTCTTTTGTCCATCAGCTGATGCTATTGAAAAAATAAAAATTGGTTTTTTGTAGACATATAAATTAGTTAGTGATTTTGAAAATAGTTGATCATAATTTTCCCAAGGATTTCCAAAATTAAACCCATCAACTCCCACATAGTCTACATAGTCATCTCCTGGGTAATAAACGCTTATACTATTTTTTGGGGTATCTGGCACTGAATTATTATTTACATCCCATGCCCACTTAACATTAGTTACATTAGCTGTTGTAAATAGGTCATGAATATGCTTCCATTCAATAATAATTTTATCAGGTGTATTGGTTCCTATAGTTCCATCCCATGGATCCCAGTTTCCGTTCATTTCGTGTAATGGAACTAAAATAACCGGAGCTCCATAATTTTTAACATCTAATATGAATTTATTGATGTAAGAATCTGTGCTTCCTGATGCTACCTGATCTAAACTCACTCCATATTGTTCCCAGTATATCAGTATTGTTTGGCCATTAGTCTTTAAAGGATCGGCTATATTTTTAGGAAATGCATCATTCCAATTTATAAATACTGCATTAATATCAGGTTTTTTACCAATTTTTTTTTCAAATTCGTAGAATGAATTTAAGGTGTTTCCTGTATACGCTCCCCAAGTTACAGAAGGTTGAGTTTCTGATTTGTTGATATTTTCATGAAAAATTGATAGAGATGACAATAATGTTGAAGAGAAAAAATAGATTGCAAAAGATACTACAACCGTCAAACATAGTATAAATAGGACAAGTATAATCGCTTTTTTCATTGATTTTGTATGTAATCGCTTGAAATTTAACATTTAATTTAGTATGTTAATCAATATTTATGAAAAACAAATCTTATAAAATTATACAAAAATTATTATTTTTGTCAATACTAGTGACGATCAGCATAGCCCCTATTATTAATAATGTTGCTAATGCTGCAAATAATAATATTTTAAATCCGTCTGTAGAGGAATCTTCTGGAAGTCTTCCGACTTATTGGCGCCAGAATAAATGGGGGATAAATAATGCAATGTTTTCTTATCCAGTTGAAGGGACAAACGGATCAAATAGTAAGGCTATCCAGGTAAAAATAACAAGATATCCTAAATTTAATATTTTACACCTTGGGGGCGATGCCAAATGGTATTTTGACTTAGTATCAGTTACTCCGGGGCAAAAATATGTATTTTCAGATAAATATAAATCCACTATCAAAACCTTTGTTGTTGCTGAGCTACATTCAGCAAAAGGCGTTTCTTATTTAGACATCGGTAATGCAAATGCTTCGTCTAACTGGCAAACATTCAGCGCGGGATTCACTGTTCCCAGTAATGTAACATCGCTAACGATATTTCACCTTATCAATGCAGTTGGCACATTAACTACCGATGAATATTCGTTGGTAAATCAAATTACTGCAACCAATCCTATACCAACTACTACCAGTATCAATCCAAACTCTAAAACAGCAGGAAGTACAGGATTTGATATAACAGTTAACGGAACAAACTTTATTTCAACTTCGGTTGTTAATTTTAATGGTTCTGGACGATCAACAGCATTTAATTCTGCGACGCAATTAACGGCAACGATACCAGCCACCGACCTTGTTAACCCAGGATCTTACAATATTACCATAACCAATCCATCTCCTGGCGGAGGAACATCAAATGCAATCAGTTTCACTATTACACCTGTAATACCACCACCTCCTCCTCCTCCACTAGGAATTATTCCAAATCCATCATTAGAAGACCAAACAGGAACTCTGCCAACTTATTGGCACCAGGGACAATGGGGGACAAACACTGCTATATTTACCTATCCAGTTGAGGGAACAAGCGGATCAACTAGCAAGGCCATAAAAGTTGAAATAACTACATATCCTACAACCGATCTGACTGTTGGAGGCGATGCTAAATGGTATTTTGACTTAGTATCAGTTACTCCGGAGCAATACTACGTTTTCAAAGATGCTTACAAATCTACAACAGCTACCCATGTTGTCGTGGAATTCCATAATGCCAATGGAACTCTATCTTACCAAGAAATCGGTGTTCCAGCTCCTTCGTCTAACTGGCAAACATTCAGTGCGGGATTCACTGTCCCCAGTAATGTAACATCGCTAACGATATTTCACCTTATCAATGCAGTTGGCACATTGACTACCGATGAATATTCGTTGGTTGCATCAACCAATCCAAATGCTTTCAGTAAGGGTTTAGTGACCTTAAGCTTTGATGATGGCTGGAAATCGATTTACGATAATGGAATACCAATTTTAAATGCTTCTGGAATAAAAAGCACTCAGTATATCATAACACAGGCTAATCCGGCAGATGGATATATGACTACTTCTCAGCTTTATGATTTAGCCAATCAGGGCCACGAAATTACAGCTCATACAAGAAACCACTTAGACCTTACAAAGTTATCAAGCGCTGATTTGCAATCTGAAGTAAATGGCTCAAAAACTGATCTGCAAAATCTCGGTTTCAGCCCAGTTAATAATCTTGCTTATCCTTACGGGCAGTATAATAACACCGTGGAACAATCGCTTAAAGATGCTGGGTTTTTAGCAGGTAGAACCGTTAACTTTGGCTTCAATGACAAGGCTACCAATAATTACGAATTAAAAGGGACAGCTGTAACAAAGGGCGGGGTATGCAATAGCGAGTCAGTTCCAGTAATTACATTAAATGATGTGAAAGGCTGGGTTGATACAGCTGTTTCTAGCAAAACATGGCTTATATTGGTGTTTCATCAAATAGATACCGACAATGCAAATTGTTACGGCATTACGCCTACGTTATTACAGGGTATTGTGGACTACCTTAAAACAGTCAATGTTAATGTAGTAACCGTTGACCAAGGGCTTAATCAAAAGATCAATCCCTAATTGCCTTGAAGCAAAGTCTGCATAAACGATAAACTCAATTAAAGCCTTGCAATACGAGTAGAAGGGGCTAAAATATTTGACTTATTGTCTAATATTTGATAAGTTTATTAATTATTTTTTTATAGCTGTAATGTGTATAAAAAATAAAAGTAACAAAAAAATATAATTAAAAAATATAATAAATCTTTAAATGAGATTTTTTATTTTTATTTAAAAAATTATGGCAAAATTAGTAGTAATCGGTAGTGGAGTTGTAGGCCAGGCTACTGGCAAGGGTCTTGTCGATAAGGAGTACGATGTAGTCTTTTGCGATATTAATCCGGAGGTTTTAGCTAAATTAAAAAACTACGGCCATAGAGTTTGTTCTCCGGATCTGCTTGAACAAGAAACTAATGTCGACGCATTTTTCTTAGCTATATCCACTCCTACCATTGACGGCAAAGTAAAATTAGATTTTCTAGAATCAGCCGTTACTAATCTCGGAAGCGGGTATTTAAAGAAAAATAATAATTACTGTATTGTTGTGATAAGAAGCACTGTGCCTCCGAACACAATTGAGGGATCGCTGATTCCTCTCCTTGAAAAATACTCTGGCAAAAAAGCAGGTAAGGATTTCGGTGTTTGTATGAACCCAGAATATTTAAGAGAAAACAGAAATGAGCAAGATTTTAAAAATCCATGGATTATTACTATTGGCCAGTTGGATGAAAAATCTGGCGAAACCCTTGAAAAAATATATGGCGCACAAACATGTCCAATTGCCCGTATTTCATTAAAGGAAGCCGAGATGCAAAAATATGTTCATAACATCTTTAATGCCTGCAAGATTTCATTTTTTAATGAAATGAGAGTAATCTGCGAAACAATCGGAGTGAATGCTGATAAGGTTTTTTCGCTTGTAGTGCAAAGCGCTGAAGCGCAATGGAATCCTAAATATGGAATACGTGACATGGGACCTTATGGCGGAAACTGTCTTCCCAAAGATACTACTGCCTTTTTAACGTATGCAAACTATGAATTGGAAAAACCAATGCCCGTACTGGCATCAGTAATAAAGATGAACGATATTTTAAAGGAAAGATATTCTAAGAGGGAATCGGATTTAGTAATAGAGCAAGATAAAAATAAGTTACAACGATCTGTCTCTTAGCTTTTTTTATGATTGAATTACTAAAAAGTTACCTGCATATTATAATTCCCTATATCCCATTAGGGGTTATTGGCATATACCGTTGGTCTATTTGGATTACAAAAAAAATAATTGCAAAAAAATATCGTCCGGTAAGTCAGAATGGGTATAGCAACACATTATCAGTTGTGGTTCCAGTGTATAACGAAAATCCAGATGTTTTTGAAACGGCTTTAGAATCTTGGGCCAATAATAAGCCAGATGAAATAATTGCCGTGATAGATTACACTGACGAGGCTTGTATAAATAGGTTTAAAAAATTTCAGGAAAAATATAAGAATAGTCAACTCATAATTACCCAAAGACCTGGAAAGAGAGAGGCATTATCAGATGGAATAAAAGCTGCTCAATACAATATAATTGCCTTGGTAGACAGTGATACAATTTGGGATCTGAATATAAAGGATATTTTACTATATCCATTTATTGATCCTTTAGTTGGCGGAGTTGGACCTAGGCAAGATGTATTACATGCAAACACATTAGCGCGCAAGCTTTTTAGTATTTATCTCGATCAAAGATATTCTAATGAAACAAAGTATCTTGCAACAGTTTCAAATACGTTAACTTGTATTTCCGGAAGAACTGCGTTCTATAGAAAGGAAGCAATTAAGGACTTATGCGACGAGCTTGAAAACGAAACCTTTTGGGGTGTCAAATGCATTAGCGGCGATGATAAATGCCTTACCAGATTAATACAAGAAAGAGGCTGGAAAACACGATACCAAAACAATGCGCGAGTATTAACTGCCGGAGCACCCGATTTACTAACTTTCTTTAAGCAATATCTGAGATGGACAAGAAATAGTTATAGGTCTGATTTAAAATCCTTAACGAGCACGTGGATATGGAAAAAGGAAAAATTCTTAGCTTTTCAGATGATAGATGCAAAAACCCAGTCATTCACCCTTATAATCGGGCCAATTTATTTTATACTTTCTATTATTTGGGGACATTGGCTGATAGCAGGTATTTTATTGATATGGTGGCATTTGAGCCGCGGAATAAAATTATATTCTCATTTAAAAGCCCATCCATCTGATATTTTAATACTTCCATTTTATATTTTAACTACGTATTTAATGGCAGTTCTAAAAATATATGCCATGGTCACCATTAGAGAACAGGGATGGATAACAAGATGGGATAAGAATCGATTACAATCAGGGTTGAGTATTATTTTTAGAGTATCAAAATCAATAGCATCGTATCTTTCTACCATACTAATAATAGCTTTATTAAGTTTTATCGTAGTGAAATATGAAGATATTACAAAGATTTCTCATTATATTGACGATGTAAAATCTATCGAAAATAAAAATATGACTGCTGATAATTGTTACCAAGCAATACTGGGTAATTCAGGAAACGAACAATTTAAATACTATACGGTTGAGAAAAAAGATACCTTATCAACAATTATCAAAAGATACAACAGCAACCTTTTTAATATTATTCAAGCTAATAAAGATATCATTGCTAACCCAGATTATATAAAAATCGGACAGCAAATTAAGATACCAATTACGGAGTTGGGTACTATTCTTACAAAAGAGAAATTGGTTTCTTTATCAGAGCCAGAAGTCACATTTGATAAGTCTAGTAAGACAATCTATGTTAACGGCAGAGGAAGTGTAGTCACGCTCCCTAAAATCTATAATGCTCTCAGCCGCGATTCGGTTATTGAAAAATTAAATAATAAAGAATGGCTATTGAAAGCTAATCTCCTCGTTAAGCAAGGAGTAACGTTAGTTATCGATGATAGTGATGTATCCTGGTTGAAGCTTAAAAGTGATAAAAATGAATTTGTTTGGCTGCAATCTAATGGTGGCAGCATCTTAATTAAGAATACGAAAATCACTTCTTGGGATGAAGGGAATCAAGCGCCAGATGGCGACTATGGAGATGGTAGAAGCTTTATTTCGGCAAGACAAAATGGCCGTATGGATATCATTAATTCTGAACTATCATTTTTGGGCTACGAAAACGGTTTTAAATCCGGCGTTGCTTTGCATGCGTCAAACGATAATTCTAAAAACTATCTAATAACCGGGCAAATTTTAGACAATAAGTTTCATAATAATTACTCCGGTATTTATCTGTCTGACGCTACTGGAACAGTCATTGCCAATAATGAAATTTCCAATAATGATTATTATGGAGTAAAGATCACCAACGGAGCAAATAGTTATCTTATTAAAGATAATCGGTTTTATAATAATAACAAAGGGGATTATAGTTGTTCGTAAAAAAGGTTATAAAAATAAGTTGTATAATATAGAACCATGCAGAAAAAAATTAACAAAACCACCCCTTCGCTAAAAGCTTCGGCGAGGCAAAGTAAAAAAGAAATAATAGTTGCAGTAAGCGGCGGATTTGACCCCCCGCACATTGGCCATGTCCGCTTGTTCAGAGAAGCCAAAAAACAAGGTGACAAGTTACTGGTTATTCTCAATAACGATAACTGGCTAAAAGCAAAGAAAGGTTATGTTTTTATGCCACAACATGAGCGAAAAGAACTTATAGAATCTTTTGATTGTGTAGATAAGGTTATTTTGACGAGTCATCCTGTCAATCCTCAAGATATGAGTGTTTGCAAAGATCTTCAACAACTTCGGCCTCATATCTTTGTGAATGGTGGAGATAGAAATAAAAAAAATATCCCAGAAGTAGATGTATGTAATACTATTCAATGCAAAATGGTTTTTAATGTGGGGCATGGAGGAAAAGTGCAATCAAGTTCATGGCTTCTTAAGGATTTCGGGAAGAAAGTAATTCTTAATAAGCAGGCGCAGGATTTAGTAAAAAAGAAAATAATTGTTTTTGACCTTGATGGTACGTTGGCCAAAAGTAAAGAAGAAATTGATGAAGAAATGGCAAAGATTCTTTCTAACTTGCTTGATAAAAAAATAGTAGTTGTCATAACTGGCGGTGCCTATGTCCAATTTGAAAAGCAATTTCTGCCTAGTTTTAAAAATAATAAATTATTTAAAAATCTTTTTCTTCTTCCTACATCAGGATCAAGTTTTTATCAATTCAAAAATAAAAAATGGCAACCTATATATCATAACCTTTTAGCCGATAAACAAAAGGGTGATATTTTAAATGCCTTTGAAAAAGCATTTAAAAATATCGGCTATAAACACCCCTTAAAAGTATACGGGCAAGTTATTGAAGATTGTGGTTCGCAAATTACTTTTTCGGCTTTAGGACAAGAAGCTTCGCTTGATAAAAAACAAGCCTGGAACACTACTCAAGATAGACGCAAAGAAATACAACAAGAGCTAGAACAATATCTTCCACAATTTGAAATTCGGCTCGGCGGACTGACTTCAATTGATGTGACTAAGAAGGGTATTGATAAAGCTTATGGCATTGAACAAATAATGAAGACTCTTAAGGCAGTTAAAGATGAAATTGTATTTGTCGGTGATGCGCTTTTTGAGGGTGGAAACGATTTTGCCGTAGTACGTACCGGCATAGATACTGTTGCAGTTTCAGATCCAGAAGAAACAAAATATTTTATTCGGTCCTTATTGCCATAGTGCTCGTGTCGTGACTTGGTCCTCTTGACTTCTATATTTAAATTTAATAGAGTAAGTAATTAAATAAAAAAAATAATTAAAATCATGATTAAAAAATATACAATAACATTATTTCTATTATTCGGGATAGTAGTCGTCCTAATGACTTTACCTCAAAAAGCTGAGGCGGCGTCTCCATGCGCAGCGGCCAATGTTAGATGGGCGCAATCTTCAAATAGCGTTTATGTCACAGGTGATGTTGAGTGTACGCTCTCTGAAATAAAACAACTCGGATCGCAGTTTATACCGCTTACTTTATCAGACCCAGTAAATAAGATTTGGTTTTTGGGTGCAAAATTATTCCTGAAAGAAGGCGCTAAGCTTGTTTTACATGGTAGTCCTGTAGGAGGGGATGTTAACGAATTACGCCTCAAAAGCAATAATATAAATGTTAATGATTTTGTAATAATCCAAGCCGATTGGGGAACAGTTGATATTGATAGCGCTAAGATTACCTCTTTTGATGAAAATGTTGGCGGACCAGACACTGAATATGCTTCATATAAACGAGCATATATTCAAGTTAAATCTCGGTTGGGTAGTGATGGTGTAACACCACGCGAGTCTCGAATGGATATTAAAAACAGTGATATCGGCTACCTCGGCTATAATAGCGCAGAATCCTATGGTCTTTCATGGAAAGTGGTAACTGGATCATTTGATAGTGTTGGGGTGTTTGGCGATGTTGTAAATAACAAAATTCATAACAATTACTTTGGCGCTTATACCTTTGGAGCCCAAGCAATGACATTTGTAAATAATGAGGTCTATAGCAATATTAAATATGGTCTTGACCCGCATGATGACTCAGACTATCTAATCATTGACGGAAATTATTCTCATAATAACGGCTCGCACGGCATTATATGTTCACAAAGGTGTAATAATCTGACCATTACAAATAATACCTCTTCTTATAATATAGGAAACGGCGTTATGCTGCATCGTAATACCAATGATTCTCTAGTGGAAAATAATACCTTGTATAGTAATACCGACTCCGGTATTGCAATTTTTGATAGCCATGGCAATACCATTAAAAATAATGATGCAAAATACAATAAAAATGGCATTCGTTTCAGTGTTGGGAGTTCAAATAATACTGTTGATGGCAATAATTTTTCGGAAAACACTAATTATGGATTTTATTCCTATAAAGGAAGCGATGCCCCCACTAGCGGTGATGGTAGAGTGAAATTTAACACCCTTATTAATAATACAATAAACACTAACGGATCTGTTGCCATGAAGATTCAGCAAGCAGATTCCAATACTTTTAAAAGCAACGAGTTTACTAATAATGGTAGCTACGTTGCCGAGATTCAAGACTCAAATAATAATACGTTTGAGAAAAACACTTTAGCAGGTACTTTCAATTACTATTATGCCAAACTCACTGCAGTAAACACTATAAAGGATTCTAATTCTTTTGCCGTAAAAATAGGAGATGCGCTAAGTAGTATGACTATTACCAATTCAGGAAACGCCATATACCAAAACAGTAAAAATATCCCAACTACTGTTTATCCTCTTAATTCCACGATTATCCTTAACCAAAGTAATGCCTTCTCCTCAATGGTAAGCTTTAACCAACTTAGTTTTTCAACTACTCCTACAATTGAGAGTCTGCTTGTTAAATCCCTCATTTGGAACACTAGCGGCGACTTTTCAAAGAAGTGGACCGTAGGAGGTGGCTCTGTAAATACAATTACTACTGCTTATATCGTGGGGAATCTTTTGCCTGGCACAAGTTATAAGGTTTTTGTGGATGGAGTGCTTTTGAACTCATTTATCGCTAATGGTAGTGGTGAAATATCTTTTGACTACACTGGCGTATTTCAGAGCACTAAGACTTTTGAAGTAAAAACATCATTGTAATAAATTCTCCTATTATATTTTGGTTTATAATAAATTTATTGTGGAATTTTTTACTACCGGCGATAAATCCACGGGCTTACGCCCGTGGATTTCTATTTTTTACTACCGCTATTGCCAGACAACATTTCTTTTGTAAGATTTTTTAAACCGTATCGTCCTAAATGGTATATTATTAAAAACAATCTTAGAAATGAATATAGAGAAATTATTATTTTCCAATTTAAAAAAAGCCATAATCTTATTTATGACTATAGCAGGTGTTCTTAGTATAGCTTCAATAGCTTCGGCGGCAGCTCCAACCTCTGGATTGGTCGGCTACTGGAATTTTGATGGTAATGCCAACGATTTTTCTGGCAACGGTAATAATGGCACAGTCAATGGAACTGCTTCTTGGGTAAATGGAAAAATTAATCAAGCCATATCTCTTAATGGCTCAAGTTATATCAGTGTTCCGAATGTGAAAATACTTAATCCTGGTTCATCGCTTCAGAGCGTATCCGCCTGGGTCAAGCAAACTTCAGATGGTTCTATTTTATGGAAGGGTTCTTCTTCATCAGATACTTACGAACTCGCAGTTAAAGGAGGAAAAGCGACTTTTACTATCAATGCTGGAGGAGCTACCGTTAATGCCACTGCAGTCAGTAGTGCCAGTATTAATGATGGCAATTGGCATCTTATTACCGGCGTAAGGAGTTCTACAAAAACAGCCGACATCTATGTGGATGGAGTACTCTCTGGAACAATGACATATGCTGGATCAGGAGCTTCTATTGATACTACTACTCCTCTTACCATTGGGTCTAGAAACGGCAGTAACTTTCTTTCTGGCTTAATTGATGATGTCCGTATATATAACCGCGCGCTATCACCCTCAGAAGTTATGGATATTTATAATGCTGTTGCGACTGGGGGTAGTACTCCTACAGCAGACACTATTGCACCGACCATTTCTTTAAGTGCTCCTTCATCAGGCACTACTGTTTCAGGTTCTATTACTATTTCTGCAACTGCTTCTGATAACATAGGTGTTGTGGGCGTTCAATTCAAACTTGATGGTTCAAATCTGAATGTGGAAAAAACCAGTACTCCATATTCCATATCATGGGATACGACAAACACTGCTAACGGTATACATACTCTCTCTGCTTTAGCTCGCGATGCGGTGGGGAACACGACAATATCCTCAAGCGTAACGGTAACGGTGTTAAATAATTCAAGTATTAAATGTACCTACCCTGCAAATATACTAGATCTCACTAATTGGAAAGAAACATTGCCAATTGGATCATCAGGCAGTCCAATTGAAATTTATCAACCACAACTTGCGACCTACGTCAACAACCCATATTTTGTTGTGAACTCTGGATGCAATGGGGTACAATTTAGGGCACCGGTAAATGGTGTCGCTACCAGTAACTCAGGTTATCCTCGATCCGAGCTTAGAGAGATGACTAATAACGGTGCCACAAACGCTAGTTGGGCGACGAACTCCGGAATTAATACCATGTTTATTGATGAAGCAATCACCGCTGTTCCACAAAATAAGCAACATGTTGTTGCCGGCCAGGTTCACAATGCTACTGATGATGTAATGGTGATTCGGCTAGAGTATCCTAAATTGTTCATAGATATCCATGGTATTACCGGGCCGACACTTGATAATAATTATGTTTTGGGTAGGAGGTTTACCGTAAAATTTGTAGCGAGCAATGGACAGATTAGTGTTTATTATAATGGCAGTACAACTCCATCATATACGCTTAAAAAAATTGGCTCGGGAAACTACTTTAAAGCTGGTGTTTATACTCAGTCAAACTGTACAAAGGAAACATCTTGCAATAGTAATAATTATGGCGAAGTAAATATATATAATGTCTGGGTTCAACATCAATCTATTTCTTCCATTCTTGATATAACGGCTCCGACGGTTCCTAATAACCTCACGGCTAGTGCTATATCTTCATCTCAGATAAATCTCTCATGGACAGCATCGACAGACAATATAGGAGTTACCGGATACAAGATATTTAGAAATGGCATTCAGATTGCGATTCCAACGAATGTTTCGTATTTTGACACTGGTCTTACGGCTAACACATCGTATACTTATTCTGTAGTCGCTTCGGATGCGGCAGGAAATACATCTCCACAATCACTATCTGTTTTGGCAACCACTCAAGCTATTCAAAATCCAACCTCGCCAATTCCTTCACCAGGTGGTGGAGGTGGAGGTGGCACTACTCCATCAACGAACATTGGTAATCCTAATGGAGGTGGAGGGGTTCCAACTGGTAATCAACCAGCTCCAACTCCAACACCAGACAACATTGCCTTGCCAATATTTACGAAAGTCTTGTATATTGGCATGACTTCTCTTGATGTTAAAATATTACAGAAGTTTCTAAATTCTGACCTAAACAGCACATTAGCAAGTACGGGACCAGGTTCCCCAGGCCAAGAAACTGAATATTTCGGTTTTAGAACAAGAGAATCAGTTAAAAAATTCCAAGCAACATACGGCATTGTTTCTTCTGGCAACGAAGAAACTACTGGTTATGGTGTAGTCGGACCCAAGACTATTGCTAAATTAAATGAAATTTTTGGGCTGAAGAAGCAAAATGGAACAAAATAGGTTGATCCAGATTAGAAGTTCATTGGAAGCATTATTATTACAAGGATAATTAAGGCGAAGCGGCCTTCGACTATCATTTCAAGTAATACCACAATATTTTTAAAAACTTCTAATGGGGGTTGACAAAGAATGATAATAGTCTAAGATTAAATAAAATCATTAATTTTTAAAAATATGAAGAAACAAATATTACTTTTCGCATTAGTTTCAGTAATTTTATTCGGCTCTGTTTTGTTTGTAAGTGCTAATCATTCTTGGGGAGGATACCACTGGGCAAGAACAAGCAATCCATTTACGTTAAAATTAGGAGATAATGTTTCTTCTATCTGGGACTCTTACCTTGCTACTACTTCAAGTGATTGGAGTGCATCCTCTGTGTTAGATACTACGGTCGTTCCTGGTCAAGGCAGAAGTAACTGCAAACCAACTGCCGGTCGCGTCGAGGTATGTAATAAAGCATACGGTTCTAATGGTTGGCTTGGAGTTGCCTCAATTTGGATTTCTGGCAATCACATTACCCAGGGAACAGTAAAAGTAAACGACAGCTATTTTAATACCACAACCTATAATAAGTCTTCTTGGAGAAGATTAGTAATGTGCCAAGAAGTTGGTCATACTTTTGGACTTGACCATCAAGACGAAATTTTCAATAACGCAAATCTCGGTACTTGCATGGATTACACTAATGACCCCGACGGCACTATTTACGGGCAACGAAGCAATGAACACCCAAACGCGCATGACTACGAAGAGTTAGGAATTATTTATAATCATCTTGATAGCATTACCACTATTGGGCAAGCAGTTTCTAATAAAATAAATAATAGTGATGCCACAGATACAGAAAACTTAGGAAAGGAGCTTCGAAAAGACAATAAAGGAAAAACATCGCTCTACGAACTTGATCTTGGCAAAGGCGAAAAAGTTCTTACTTTTATTCTTTGGTCAGAGTAGTTAGTTTTTATAAGATAATAAAACAACCCCTTAAAAGAGGGGTTGTTTTATTATCTTAATTAAATTATTATTAAAATATCTTTACATATATTTATTTTTTAAAAAAGATGTTAAATAAAAAAATATTTTTCATTCCTGTAATAATCATTGTAATATTCATAATCGGAATAGTTGTTTTATTTTTAAGTAAAAATCAGGGATCAATTCCCAGCAATAATTCCTCAGGTCTTATTATTAGCAGTAACGCAATTTATGTAGCAGAGCAGGTGCCTGGAACTAGTATTTCAGTTGCGGTCGTACGTTTAGAAAAACCTGGTTTTGCGGTAATCCATGAAGATTCTAACGGTGTGCCAGACAAGATTTTAGGCGCTAGTAATTTACTTCAAACAGGAGAGGCTAAAAACTTACCGCCAATTATGCTTTCTCGTTTAACTAAAGACGGCGAGACTATCTTTGTGATGCTCCATACTGATAATGGGGATGGTAAATTTAATGCTAAAGAAGACAAACCAGCGCTTGACTCAGTAGGTGGAGAACCAGTAATGATGATTGTTACCATTAGTAAAGACGCCACCGAACCAGGAGCAATTAATCCATAACTGTGTTTTTATTATATAGAAATCTACGGGCGCTCGCCTCGCTGAAGCTTTGGCGAAGCGGGTAAGCCCGTGGATTTCTATATGTTCACTCCTTTGAAAAGCCCAGATTTAACGGGGGTCAGACCCCCGGTGAGCTCAAGATAGAATTCATTCGATGCAGGTAAATTATCCGCAGACTATGTTTATATATTCAACGAGACCCGGCCTCGTTGAATTTTATCGATCGGGGGATTAACCCCACAAGAAAAGCTAAAAAGTGTCACCCTTGAATGTTAACTATACACTATGTTTATATGAAAGTGATACACTTGTATAATGAATAACAATTTAAAGATAAAAGTAATTATGGGAAGCACAAGAGAGAATAGGTTTTCAGATAAACCTGCTTTGTGGATTTTTAATTTTTTAAAAGAAATAAAAGAAATTGAAGCTGAACTACTTGATTTAAGAGACTATCCAATGCCTTTTTTTAACAGTAAACTAACTCCAAAGCAAATAAAGGACGGGAATTATGGAAACGAAATGGTAAATACATGGTCAGATAAAATAAAAGAAGCAGATGCTTTTATTATTGTTACCCCAGAATATAACCATGGATACCCAGCAGTTTTAAAAAATGCTTTAGATTGGCTGTTTTATGAATGGAACAACAAGCCCGTGGGTTTTGTAAGTTATGGAACTCAAGCAGGAGCAAGATCTGTTGAACAATTGCGCCAAGTGGCAATTGAATTGCAAATGTTGCCCATAAGAAATGCTGTTCACATACCAAGCCATTGGACGTTATTAGACGAAAATGGAAATTTAAAAGATAAAGCTTTTGAACCATTTGAAAAAGCCAGAAGTGAATTAGTAAGCCAATTGGTTTTACTTTCAAACATTATTAAAAAATCAGAAAATTTTTAACAGGGGTCTGACCCCTGTTTTTTTACCGTGCCGTTACGACGATACCATGTTTTTACAAGCTTGTAAAAACATGGTATCGGTACAAAAAAAGAAAACTTTAGACACGGCAAAGCGGAGTTCTGGGAAAGTTGTTGAGCAATGTTTTAGCGCAGGGGTCAGACCCCCTATTTCATTTTAATTTTATCGTAACACCTGTCCCCATTTTTAAAAGCTTTTAAAAATGGGGACAGGTACTTTATGTTTCATGTTTTGACTCAGATTAGTTATCCACATCTTGACTGATTAAATTTATGTTAAAATAAATGAATATTTTAAAAACCTTGAATTACAAAATAGGGTTCTCTGTAAGATTTTGTAATTCAAGATAAACATCTAAATTGAAAAAACATTTTTTCAGAAAGATTGTTTTACTAAGCTTTATTTCAATTACATTCTTGGGTGCTTTTTTAATTTGGACAAAATCTATTCAAGCTGTAACTGCACCTACCTGTACAGCTTTAGCTGGCTCTTGTTTGTCAACAGGATCAGCATGTGCAAATATATCTACTCAATCAACAAGTGACTGCTCCACTCTTAATCCTCCAAAGATTTGTTGTTTACCCCCACTACCCCCACCTCCACCACCAGTAGTAACTCATTACAAGTGTCCCCCTGTTGGGGGAGGCCTTATTTGCGTCGTAGATCCAACAAATACTAGTCCATGGACCGACCAAGCTGCATGCAATGCAACATGCATGCCTCCACCACCGGCACCTACTGGAACTTTAGAAATTTCGAAAAATGCTATGGGCGGGAATGCAACATTTAACTTCACTGTTGCTGGTCCTAATAATTATAGTTCTAATCAGCCTATTACTACGGTAGGCGGTGTAGGATCAGTTACAATTACTAACCTCATTGCCGGAAATTACACTGTAACAGAAGTTCAACCACTGCCAGCAGGTTGGGTTCCTATGGTCATTCCTACAACAGTAAGTGTTAATATAGCAGGGGGTGGAGAATCATATGTTTTCTTTGGTAATCAGGCTCGAGGAAGTTTAAAAATTGTAAAGAATACAACGGGTGCAAATGGTACATTCAGCTTCACTATCAATGGTCCTAGTTTAGTTCCTGATCAGAGGATTGATACATTTGGTGGTACAGGAGAAGTTACAATTTCTAATATTATTGCTGGGACTTATACTATAACCGAAGTTCCTATGGGACCATTTTGGATTAATGATAGCCCTCCTTCACAGCCAGTTACTGTACCAATTAATGGAACAGGAGTTGTTACTTTTCATAACATTTATATTCCCCCAGGATCAATTAAACTTGTTAAAGTTACTGACCCTCCAGGAACTCCAGGTTCATTTAATTTTACAACATCAACAAATCTAATACCTGGGAGTCCAAATTTGACTAATGGACAATCAACTATATGGTCAAATCTTTTTAATGATACTATCTACACAATTACAGAAAATCCACCTATACCAACTCCTCTCATTACAACTGCTTCATGGACATTAACTGATATACCTTGTACAGGAGCAACAAATTCTATTGTTACCCGTGATATTCCAAACAGTAAAGTTTCAATAACATTAAGGTTAGGTGACAACATAACCTGTACGTTTAAAAACACTCGTAATCAACCACAGCCAGCTCATATCATCGTCATCAAACACGTAGATAATGGAAATACTGGAGCAACAACAACTGCCAGTGCGTTCACTATGCATATTTCAGGAACCGCAGGAACTGCAAACTTTGCAGGAGCTGAAAATCCTGGAGTAAATAACCAGGTTAATGCCGGAACGTTCTCAGTCACCGAAGACTTAATGATAGGATATTCTTCAGGCATGACTGGAGATTGTTCAGGAACTATTGCTAATGGAGAAACTAAGACTTGTACGATAACTAACACTGCTATTGCTCCAAAGTTAACGGTCAGAAAAGTAGTAGAAAATGGAAGTATTGGAGTTACCTATACTGCATCTAATTTTCAAATGAAAGTTGATGGAGGTGATGTTCCACAGAATTCAGCTCAGATAGAAACTGTTGGTCCTCATAATGTAACAGAATCTGGACCTTCAGGATACGGTGCAGTTTACTCAGGAGATTGTAATGCACAAGGCAATGTTTCATTAGCTTTGGGTGATAATAAGACTTGTACGATTACTAACACGGCTATTGCTCCAACACTTAAACTTGTTAAAATAGTTAATGGGGGACCTGCAGTTCCAAATGATTTTCAAGGAAAAATTGATGGAGAAAATGTTGACTGGAACGTTGCACGAGTCGTAACTGTTGGATCTCACGCTATTTCTGAAAGCGGTCCAGGTGGTTATACTGCAATTCCATTGTCTTGTACTGGTGCATCAGTTACTAATAATAGCAGTTCAATTACAATAGTAGCTGGAAGCGATGCAATCTGTACTATTACTAATAATGCTATACCAGGAACATTAATAATAAAGAAAATTGCCAATGGCGGAACTGGCAACGACAGTTTTGGTTATTATATTAATCCAGGTAATGTAGGCGCAAATATTAGAACCAATGCCAATGGCAATGGTGAAACTGATCCACCAATAGTATTAGATTCAGGTACATACTCTATTACTGAAGATTTAGGAACTCCATCGCAAGCAAAATGGACCCTTGATTCTGTTTCCTGTGATAATCAAGGCAATAATCCGAATTACGTAGAAGATACAGCAAATAATAGAGTAACAGGTGTAAATATTCAACCAGGACAAACAGTCAATTGCACTTTTACTAATATAAAAAAAGGGAAATTAAAAATAGTAAAAATGGCTATTGGTGGTAGTGGTGATGATATATTTAATTTTAAATACGATAAGGCAAACGTAACACCTTTAGGAAGAAACATAAGTGTTACAATTGGTGCACCTCCTAATAGTCCTCCAAATACGGGCAGCACCATAAAACTCTTAGCTCCGGGGGGGTATAAGATTGAAGAGATTGTGCCTGATGGCTGGTATTTTGTTTCTGCCTCTTGCGGCAGCGCATCACCTTCTAACGCATTGCCTCCGAGACGTGATTTTAATATAAGGTCTTACAACACAGATATCGATATAACTACTTGTACTTTTCTTGATCAAACAACTCCTCCTTCTTTGACCGGCAACGAATGTAGTAATAATACTTGCCGTGAATGCCAAAACCCTGATAATTGTCCGAATAATTGTACAAATATAGACCAACCCTGCACTCTTACCGGTGGTGGTGAATGTGTTGATGGCATGTGCGCTCAATGTAATGATCCCAATAATTGTTCTAATAATTGTACACAAGTAGGACAACAATGTGTTCTTCCGCCTCCGCCTCCGCCTCCGCCTCCGCCTCCACCGCCTGGACCTTGTCTTTTTGGAATTTGCTGGCCACCTAATCCATTCCCTAATCCGTTTCCTGATCCATTTCCTTTTCCTAACCCATTTCCCAATCCATTCCCTAACCCTTGGTGTATTATTCCAGGGCTTTGCGGACCACCAGGACCACCACCTTGGTGTATTATTCCAGGAATGTGCGGACCACCAGGACCAGTGCCCGGGCCTATTCCGGGACCTACTGGTTCTTCATGCGATGCAAATGGTCGTTGTGTAGTAGATAGGACTGGCACAGCAGTTTGCAGGTCTGATGGTTCTTGTGACCCTCCGCCACCAACAGGTTTAAGTTGCAGTAATGATACTTGTATTCTTATGGCAGGTGGAACTGCCAGCTGTATTTTGGGTACCAGCCCCTGCGTTCCACTACCTACTGGTCATTCATGCGTAGATAATGGAGGTGGTTATCAGTGCGTATCAGATAACACTGGCACAGCACATTGTAATTCTGATGGTTCTTGTGTTCCTCCACCGCCGACACATTTAAGTTGCAGTAATGATACTTGTGTCAGTGACTCAGCTGGAACTGCTAGCTGTACTTTGGGCAGCCCTTGCGGTCCACAAGCTCATTTTTTATGTGTAGACAATGGAAATGGTGGACAGTGTGTATTAAATCCCAGTGGCACAGCGACTGACTGCGACGGTGGCGTAGGATCTAGTTGTACTCCGCCTTCTTCTCAATGTGTTAATGGTACTTGTCAGGCATGTCCAAGTTCATGCTGTAATAGTGATTGCACAGGAATAGGTTCAGCTTGTAGTACAACGCCTCTTCCTGGAAAATTAAAAATAGTTATAAATGCAAATGCTAGCAATGGTCATGGTTTTCCTCCAGATCCAAATCCTTCAATAACAGATGAACCAGCTGGATATAAAACCGTTACCGCGGGTACACCTGATGGTTTTACTCTTGTTTCTGGCTCTTGTGATAAACCAGGAAGAGGAGCTTTAAACTTTATTGATCTATTTGCTAACGACGGTGTAGTGGATACATTTATAGAACCAAATCAAACAACTACTTGCACGTTTAATTACACATCAGGAAGCTTGAAAATAGTTGTAAATACGCTAGGCGGAGATGGTGAATTTAATTTTGTTGTTAATGATGGAGTAATAGTATATAACCCGTATGCCAGCACAACTGATGTTGATTATGCAACTATTCAAACATCTGGAGGAACAGGTTCTTCTCAAACAATAAGTCCATTAGCTTTAGGTAGGCACTATTCTGTTGGAGAAGGACTTAGACCTCTTCCTGTAACAAATTGGTCATGCGTTAATAATGCATGCCAACAAAATACTACTGGCTGGGTATGTGTGGGATATGATGTTTTTGGGAATTGTACTGCTTCATCAAATGTAGGACCTGGCACTCAAACAGGATGCAATGCTAGTGGTGATACTTGCACTTCACCAGCTCCACGATTGGTACATTCAGAAGGTTTTTCACTAATATCGTATAAGTGCGATACAGTGCCTGGAATAAATATATCATCAGGTCAAACAACTACTTGTACATTTACTTACGGAAAACAATCAACTTTTAAAATAACTCAAAATACAACAGGAGGGGATGGAATATTTACTTATATGTTTAATCCTAATTCTAGTGGTCTTAATGCACAGATTAATACAAGTAATGGTACTGGCTCAGTGGGTGGTTCGGTAGTGTTAGGTAAGAATCATGTTGATCAAGTAAGTAATTTTAGGGCAAGTATAATAAATAATAATCCTATTAGCAGGGCAGATCCTCAATGGATATTTAATTCAGCTTCTTGTGATCAGCCGTATCAATCTACACAATTTGGAGTAAGTTTGAATATATCATATGGTCAAATAATTAACTGTATTTTTAATAATAGCTGGTTTAAAGGAAACGGTTACTTAAATATCATTAAAAACACAATAGATGGTATTGATGGAACATTTGCTTATAACATTTCTGGTCCAGTATCTTCAAAAGCTTCTGTTAAAACTTCTAAAAGCAGGGGTTCATCAACTAAAATAGGTTTACCGCCCGATTCTTATAATGTTGTTGAGAATAATTTAAATAATTGGAAAACTATTTCTGCAGCTTGTTACCCACCCCATAAGCCAAGTAGTATAACAAACGATTCATCAACTGGAACAGTTGACTGGCAAAACCCTTCAAATGCATCAACAAGCGATAATAACTACGCTGAAGCTACTTTAAATAATAATGAAATAAGCCATTACCTTAAAGCAACTAATTTTAGTTTTGACGTCCCAAGCAACGCCACCATTAAAGGTGTTGAGGTTTATGCAGAAGAAAGAATAAAAACTGATCAAAGTAATGGTACTGTTTCTGATAATAAAGTGAGTCTTGTAAAAAATGGAAATGTTGAAACAACTAACAGAATAGGTGGCATCAATATTAACAGCTGGTTTGGAAATGAAAGTGCAAGAGTAGACAACGTATTTAAATACGGAAATAGCAATGACCTTTGGGGTGCATCGCTTACCCCAGCTGATGTTAATTCATCTAATTTTGGAGTCGCTATTTCAGTTAGAGGATCATCAGCAACTGCCAGCATAGACCAAATTACCATGGTAGTAACTTACAGAACCGCTGACGGTGTTATAACTACCATAGACGCAACACCTCCGTCGGGTATTCAAGCTACAGCTGAAGTATTATCTTCACAACCAACTACTTGTGTCTTTAATAACAGCCCAAAGGGTATTTTAGAAATAAACACAAAAATATTAGGAGGAAATATAAGCGATGGTATGTTTGATTACAATATATATTCAACAGATTCAAATCCTCCGGTGCTTTCAACGGTTGCGACCACTGCCACATTCCCCTCCATTCTAACTAAAAAAATAGCATTAGAAGCGGGAAGTTATAAGATTTTAGAAACAGGCCCTGTATCAAGCAGCACGTCATGGATATTTGATTCTGCTGTTTGCGAAGTTCCAGATGATATAACAAAAGAGCCTACTGTAATTTCAGATAATGATTCAATTGGAACAGTAGCATGGCAGAACCCTTCAAATGCAGCAGCAAGTGATAATTCCTACGCTAAAGCTGACCTCAATGACACTAATGCAAGTCAAACCTACACTATTAGTCACTATCTTAAAGCAATTGGTTTTGGATTTAATATTCCAACTAATGCCACTATTAAGGGAGTTCAAGTGAAAATAGAAAAGAAAGCAACAAACTTACAAAATGGTAATATATCTGACAATAAAGTAAGTCTTGTAAAGAATGGGAAAATATCACCATTTAATAAAGCTCACTTCGCAGAATTCTGGCAAGACCAAGACATATTAAACAATTACGGATCAGATACAGATCTATGGGGATCAACCTTAACACCAGCTGACGTAAATGCAGATGATTTTGGAGTAGTTATTTCAGCTGGATTAGTAAAGACTAATGATAGAAATTCAGGAAGTGCCACAGCTAACATAGACAGTATAACAATTACGGTTACATATACAATATCTTCAAGTGGCACGGCGAATAATTCTGACAATACAATAGATACCACTGTTTTAGACTGGCTAAATACCGGAAGAAGAACTATTTGCACCTTCAATGTTATTGGGGGTAATAAATGTATCAATAAACCATAGAATAATGCAAAATTTAGGAATAATGAAATTTAACACAAAAAATACAATTTTCTTGAGCCTGACAGTATTTCTTATCTTTAACCCACTTTCTGCAAAAGCTTCTGGTTATTTAAATATAACCAAGAATACAACAGGCAATATTGATGCTAATTTTGGTTATGTAATAACTAATTCATCATCCCCAACATCTTCAAAAATAACAAACATCTCAACCGCTAATGGCACAGGTTCAAAGCAAATAGAATTAAATCAAGGAACATATACTATTACCGAAAATTCAATACCGGGCTGGAAAATGGTTTCTGCTTCTTGCAGAAATAACGGAGATCCTGTAGGACCCCCTATAGGAACTTCTAAAAGTAATGGGGTGTCGGGTGTTACAATAGAAGACGGAGCAACAATTACTTGCACTTTCGAAAACAGCCCAAGGGCTATATTAAAAATAACTAAAAATACTGCGGCTGGAGATGGAGTATTTAGCTTTAATTACAATGTCAATAGCAATCTATCACTTGCAAAAACAACCATCACAACCTCTAATGGAACTGGTTCAACTGAAGTGGCAATAGATCCTGGGAAACACACGGTTACTGAAAGTGACCAAGTTGGCTGGAGGCTTAATTCTAATTCATGCAGCGGACCATTTACCGACGACAATTCGCCAACCGCCCTTGAAGATGATACAACTATTGGAACAGCTGAATGGCAAAATTATTCAAATGCAGCAGCAAGCGACAATTCCTATACCAAAGCCAATCTCAATGACACCAATGCAAGCCAAACGTACACCATCAGCCACTATCTCAAGGCAACTAACTTTGGATTTAATATACCAAGTAACGCCACCATTAAGGGCGTTGAAGTTAAAATAGAAAGAAAAGCTAGTGATTTACAAAACGGTAATGTAGTTGATAATAAAATTAGCCTTGTTCAGAGCGGAAGAGTTGGAATATCTAATAAAGCTCACCTGTTAGAATTCTGGCCAGGAGAAGATGCTTCAGTTTACTACGGAAGCGATACTGATCTTTGGGGAACTACTCTTACTCCAGCTGATGTTGATGCAGTTGATTTTGGGGTAGTTATTTCAGCTGGATTAGTTAAAAGTGATAACTCAACTACTGGCAGTGCCACGGCTAATATAGACAATATGACAATCACGGTGACGTATACGACGACGGTAGATGTGTCAGATGGCCAAACCCTTGAGTGCGTTTTTGAAAATTCAAGAACAAGTTTGAAAATAGTTCAAAGTTTAGGAGGTTTAGTGGGTGGAACTCAAATAAACCAAAGTTTTACTTATTTTATCTTACCAACACCTTTAACGGTAAATTTCCCGCTCTCTAATAATGCAGGATCAACTGAACTATTTTTAAGTCCGGGTACATACTCTATTGCCCAAAATGTTACAAGCGACTGGGCTTTTTCTGCTTCTTGTGATAATGGCACAGGCATACAAAGCGGGGTAGGCACATTATCTAACATAACATTATTAAATGGCAGAACAACTACCTGCACTTTTACTAATACTAAAAAGGGAACTCTAACGATAAGTAGCGATATCCCTGGTTCAGTATTTTATATTCAACCTACGCCATTTATTATAACCAATGCACAAAATAGTAGCATATTTTTAGAAGCTGGGAATTACTCTATTACTGAAAGCTTGCCAAATGGCTGGGGTCTTCTTTCTTCTTCCTGTGATAATGGAGACCCTTCAAGATTTGAAATATCATCCGGGTTACCAACCACTTGCAATTTTCATGGTACCGATCACGGAACTTTAAAAATAGTTTCAAATATAACCGAAGGGTATGGAGAAGGATATAAAATTACAGATCTTCTTTCAAGTCCACCAATTATCACCTACGGTCCAGGATTTTTAAATCCGGGTTCATATTCTATTGATCAGATTCACAATTATGCTCTTACTTCCGCTTCTTGTGATAACGGAACACCTTCAAGATTTAATATATCATTTGGCCAAACAACTACCTGTACTTTTAATTATGTTCCAAGAGGAACTTTAAATATAATAGTTAATAATAGTGGCGGCGACAGTAGTTTTATTTTTCATATTAATCCTACCCCTTTGACGGTAACTGGCGGAGGTTCAACAAGTTTAGATCCAGGTTCATATACTATTGATGAGGTTGTGCCAACTGGTTGGAATCTTGTTTCTTCCTCTTGTGAAAATGGCGGTCCTTCAAACTTTAATATAGCATCAAATCAAACAACTACTTGTACGTTTAATAACTCTACCACACCTCCACCGCCTCCGCCCCCTGCGCCATTATGCCCTCGTCTTCAATGCGGCAATAATGGGATTTGCTCTAGGTGTTCAGACCCTGCGCATTGCGCCGATGATTGTCAAAACACAAATGGGCAATGCACACCTCCACCTCCATCGCCAAATACATATGGAAGTGGTTCTCTTAAAGTAATAGTAGATAATCCCGGAGTAACAAATGCTCCTCCTATTAAAGTATTTGACGGAAGAAGCAGTACTGGTATAAGCGTATCGTCTGGAAGTACAATAACTCTTCCTTCCATGGCTGCTGGAAGCGATTATAGCTATAATTATATTAATTATGTTATTGCAGAAGAAATAAATGCAGGCTCTAATGTAGTATCTATGGGCATAACCTGTAATAGCCCAGTTAATTATAACTGGAATTGGTGTGGTACCTTTCAATGCCTTACCGGTAACTCAAGTGGAAATACTGGAGTTTCATTTAGGATTTCTGATGGTCAAATGACAACTTGCACCATTAAAAATTATGAATTAGGCTATATAAATATAATTACACAAACAGCAGGAGGGGATGGAGAGTTTAGATATTCAACGATTGTTTCAAATGATAATCCTTATTTCAATCCTTATCCCCAGTTTCCTTATATGAGGAACAATCTCTATCCTGCTAGTCCCAGTTATCCAGGTGGCACTTATAGTGACTATTCCATTGAAACTACTAATGGTTCAGGTTCAATAAAAATACCTGTCATTCCTGGATTTAAATATTATGTTTCCGGTAGTGGTGGAGGATTATTGAGGGTTATATTTGACTCTGCTTCTTGTAGTACTGGAACGCCTGCTGAAAATGGAGTAAAAGACGTGATTGTTTCATCTGGTGGACAAACAGTAAATTGCACTTTCAAATATACTTATCCTGAACAACCTAAATTGAAAATAGTCACAAATACAACTGGCGGAGAAGATACGTTTACTTACAATCTCAACAATAATGAAAAGGTAAATGTTAAAACTGTTAATGGTACAGGTTCAAGCGGATTAATAACAGTTAGTCCTATCGGTGGTGGTAGTATAGATATACAAGATTTGCCTGACGGCTGGAAGCAAGATTCTTTTACGTGTAACCAATACACTACAACTCAACACACACCAGCAACAATGGCTAATGAAAACACTGGCAACTATGATGGGCTCGGCAATTATACTAAAGCAACTAATTTTGGTTTCAATATTCCAAGCAATGCAGTAATTAATAGCGTCAATGTTAACATAAAGGGTAATAATACCGTACTTAACTCTTCAGGTTGGTCTATAGTTAATCACTTCGACGTAAGATTTATCAAATTCGACGTAAGATTTATCAAAAATGGAATAATTAGACCAGGATTGGGTACTGTTGGTTTTCTGTTCCTAGGACCTATTTATAATTTAGGACCAGGCGATTTAAGAAACATATCTTTTTCTCCTGTAGACATAAACTCATCTAATTTTGGAATTGCTATTAGGTTAGATCCTGAAAATAGTCCAGCACCTCCCGTAATAGATAGAAATGACATATTGGTAAGCATTACTTATACGCTTCCTCAGAGCATAACAAGCCCATCTATGCCAACTAATGGAATTTCAGTAGCTCCTGGCCAAACGCTTACTTGCTATTCTAATGTTTCATACGATCCAGATAGAGATCCAAATGTAAATTTAGGTTTGAAGTCATCGAAAACTATTAAAATATTCAATAATTCAACAGATAAAGAGGTTGGAGATGGAATATATAATTATAATGTCAGCAATACGGCCGATAGTACAAACCCATCGGCATTAATTAAAGTAGGAACTATTAAAACTATTAACGGATCAGGCTCAACTCAAGTAGATATAAAATCAGTTAGAGATTTCTTTGATGCTAGCCCTACGGCTTATTATTCTGCCTATATACATGAATCAGCACCAAGCACCTGGAAACTTAAAAATGTGTCTTGTATGTTATCAAATGCAACAACACATACACCTGGAACTATAACAGATTATTCATTGGTTGGATCAGCTGAGTGGAAAAACCCATCGGATGCAACATATTCTGATAATATCTTTGCTACCGTCAATCTGAACGACAGGGATAATACCAGCCACTACCTTAAAGCAACTAATTTTGGGTTCAATATTCCCAAAGACGCTGTAATTAAGGGCATTGAAGTTACTGTCAACAAGAACGGAACCCTGGTTAACGGAGGAGTTATTGACAATAAAATAAGCCTTGTAAAAGATGGAAATATTCAATCAACCAACAGAAATAACACAACTGTATGGCAAGGATCATATTATAATACAATCATATCTACTGCTACGGTAGGTGGACTTATTCAAACCGGTTATACTACTACAGCCTATCCTATTACATCAAAGTATGGGGCACCCGACGACCTTTGGGGAACCGACCTAACGCCAACAGACGTAAATTCAAAAGATTTTGGGGTTGCCATTTCAGCTAAATTGTATAGTGATAACACTATTCAAAATAGCGCCAAGGCCAGCATAAACCAAATAACCTTAACGATTACCTATGAAACATCTGGGAGTCTTATTGATGCCAATTCAAAGGTAGTTGCCTGCACCTTTACAAATAGCCCAAATATTTGCGGTACATCTTCTAACGAAGAGGGAAATCGTTATAAGTTTCTGCAAGAATTACAACCCATAGGTCAATAAATAATATTATTGAAAAAAAAGTCGAAATAATAAAAAAATAATCGAGCAAGGCATCGCCGTCAGGTAAGCTATAAAGCAATCGATATATATCAAGCTTACCTTCTGGCATGATTTTGCTCACTTGTTCACAAAATCACATGAAAAGATCAATTTTAATAGTAGTGACATTGATGGTGTTGGTTCTTATAGTTGCAGGGGTTTACTTTCTTTTTACGGGGTTGAGCAAAACTTCTAATGTCGGAGGTGTGAAAATTCAAGTAGAAAAGGATGGCAGTGGAGAACAGGCAAAGAAGGGAGATACGGTTACGGTTAACTACACCGGCACACTGACAAATGGTCAGAAGTTTGATTCCAGCTACGATAGAAACGCCCCAATTACGTTTCTTTTAGGAGAAGACAAGGTAATCAAGGGATTTGATTTGGGAGTTTTAGGAATGAAAGTTGGCGAGAAAAGAAAATTTACCATTCCACCAGATTTAGCTTACGGATCAACCGCCTTCGCTGGCATACCTGCCAATTCAACCTTAATTTATGAAGTTGAACTATTATCAATTAGCCATTAAATTTTTTACAGCAAAAATAGTAAAAAGGACATTCTCCTTAGACTCAAAAAATCCGCCTACAGCGGATTTTTTGCTTTCCCTATAGGAAACCCAAACTCATAGGCGTTAAAACCCTTTAACAATAACGGGGCGATAACGGGGGTCTGACCTGTGTTTCATTTTAATTTTATCGTAATACCTGTCCCCATTTTTAAAAGCTTTTAAAAATGGGGACAGTGTGCTAATATGTATTAATAAACATTCTAATCAAACATTATGAAAATTCCTATTACAGATCAGTTTCTTATAGATCTTTATGATTTTTTACAACCTTCAAAAAATACTGCTGATATTTTATTTACTCCCCGTACTGTTTATCGATTAAGATATGAAATCTTTAATGAAAGAAGTGCGATATTCAGAAAATATCAAAATGAACTAAATCGCCGTAAATTCACTAAATTAGTTTCATATTTAAAAAAGAGAAATTATATCAAAATTAAAAATCTTCAAGGAAAAAAAGCTATTATGCTTACCCAAAAGGGTAATAATAAGGCGATTATGAATTATTTCAAAAAGGATAATGTCAAATTTAAAAAACGAAAGGATAGTAAATGGATAATGATTATTTTTGATATTCCACAGAAACATAATAAAGCGAGAAATTTATTAAGGAGTGTTTTAAAGAACCTGGGGTATAAGATGTTTCAACAAAGTGTTTGGGTTACCCCTTATGATGTTTCAGAGAAGACAGAAGAATTATTACAGTGGTACTCATTAGATAAATACGTAAAGATTTTCTTAGTTGAGGATATATGAATTTTTAAATTATTTAGTATGTCCCCATTTTTAAAAGCTTTTAAAAATGGGGATAGTTATTGTCTGCCTGATATTCAATAAATTAAGTGCACGAAATAATATAAATATATTGACGCACCCGTATTCTATTTTTTATGTTAGAATGAAAAAATGTTTACAAAATATTCAATTAAAGATATACAAGACTCTTTATTATTAGCATCAGTTTTTGTGACGGGAGCCGCTGTTTTGATTATTGAAATAATTGCTACAAGAATTCTTTCACCCTATTATGGCAACACCATTTATACAACATCCTCAGTCATTGGAATTGTTTTAGCTGCTTTATCTTTGGGATATTATTTAGGAGGAATGCTTTCGGATAAATATCCGGATTATCGCGTTTTTTACGGCATTATTTTCATATCAGGATTTTTAACAATCTTGATGAATGTTTTAGACTCAACGTTGCTGCCGTTGTTATCTGTACTTTTTTCAATTGCTCTTGGCCCTTTGGTTTCTTCTGCCTTCCTCTTTTTTATTCCTGCGTTTTCCCTTGGGATGCTTTCTCCTTTTGCAATAAAACTTCACCATATTACATATGAAGAGGGCAATAAGGTAGGCCGGCAATCAGGCGAAGTATTCTTCTGGTCTACCGTTGGCAGCATTGTTGGCAGTCTTTTGTCTGGATTCTTTTTGATTCCCTATTTTGGCATTAATATTATTGTTGCTATCACTGGAGCAATTCTTAGTTTTTGGGGATTATGCGGTTTTTTCTTTTTTCATAAGAATAGAAAGATATTACTATTGATGATAATACTTTTTGCGCTGGAGTTACTTTTTTTATTTTTTAATCTTTCCCAAACATCAAAAGAATTTTTGTATGAAAAAGACGGCTTTTATGAAAAAATAAGGATAGAAGACAGGCAGTGGAATGGGCATTTAACCAGATTTCTTTATCAAGACAAAAGCTGGTCTTCTGCCATATTTTTGGATTCAAACGAAATGGCTTTTGACTACACTAAATATTATAAACTGTATATCTTATTTAACAAAAACCCAAAAAATGTATTTGTCATAGGCGGGGGAGCTTATTCAATACCAAAAGCTATATTGTCTGAATCCAAAGAAGCTAATGTATCAGTTTCTGAGATAGAACCAGAATACTTTAACTTAGCTAAAAAGTATTTTGGCCTGCAAGATACAGAAAAGCTAAACAATATTACCGAAGACGGCAGACGTATTTTGGCAAAAGATGGGACTCAATACGATGCCATCATAAGCGATGTTTACTATTCTATATTCTCAATGCCAATTCATTTCACAACAAAAGAATTCTTTTCATTGGCAAAAAACCGCCTTTTAGAAAACGGGGTATTTATCGGTAACTTTGCAGGAAGCTTAGATCAAAAACAGCCATCATTCATTTTATCTGAAATAAGAACATTTAAAGAAATCTTTCCGAATAGCTATTTTTTTGCAGTACAATCTCCAGACTCATCAATTCCACAAAACATTATATTCCTTGGAATAAACGGAGACAAAAAAATAGATTTTGAAAGCAAAGATATAAAAAACAGTAAAGATGTAGTAATAGCCAGTCTGCCTGAGAAAAATATCAGCTTAGATGCATTCAATCTATCATCTTACCAAGAGATTACAGATAATTTTTCTCCCATAGAGTATTTAGTCAGCAGAGATATTAAAAAATTCTACTAATGAAACTCTCTCCACTTTACATTCAATAACTTTAAATTATAATTAGATAATAATTAAATGTGAACGAATAAGGCATCGTCGTAATTAAGGCATCTTCGCAACTATAAGCCACAATGTATAAGATATATCATAGCTTATATTGCGAAGTGATTTAATTCGCTTCGCTCAATAAATCAAATGTCTAAAATAATTCTGATAACTATTATAGTGTTAACAATTATCGCCTTAGTTTTATTTTTCACTATAATTTTTCCTAATATAAATAAAAATCAGACAAGTAGTAACACATCTACAACTCAAGGTGTAAAAATTGAAACATTAAAACCGGGGCAGGGAGAAGCTGCGGCAAAAAATGGTGATTCGCTTATGGTAAATTTCATTACAACGCTCTCAAATGGCCAAAAAGTTGATTCCAGTTATGATCGCCAAGCACTTATTACGTTCAAAGTAGGGGCGGAAGAAGTAATAAAAGGCTGGGATGTGGGTGTTTTGGGAATGAAAGTTGGAGAAATAAGAAGGTTAACCATTCAGCCGAATTTTGCTTATGGGACAGAAGGACTTGCATCTTTGAAAATTCCTAAAGATGCTATTTTGATTTCAACAGTTGAATTAATAAGCATAAAGTAAACCTTAGTTTTTAGTTTGTAGTTTGTAGTTGGTAGTGAGTAGATTGCTAACGATGTTACATTCTACCTTGCCGGCAAGGCAGGTCGCAAGAAATAATAAAATCTATATTATTAAAAAATAAAACAATATGAATAACAAGTATATAATCGTAATCATAGCCGTTATAGTAGTATTAGTAATAGCTGGATATCTGTTTTTTATAGGAAATAATCAGGTCAACCAGGGACTATATACAAATGAATCGGGAAATCAACAGCAGGTACAGCAACAGACAAACACGACTACAGAAGGAAATACAACTCAAACCGGAAAAATGTATGAAGTGATTTATACTGATTCTGGATATTCTCCTTCAGAAATTACAATAAAGCTAGGAGATACCGTTGTTTTCAAGAATCAAAGTTCAGGAGGTATGTGGACAGCATCAGGAATGCATCCAACACACACATTATACAGCGGGACATCTCTTGATCAACATTGCCCAGATCAGCAAAATATTTCTTTTGATGAATGTACATCAGTCAATTCGGGTGGGTCTTGGTCATTTACATTTGAGAAAGCTGGTACATGGGCTTACCATAACCACCTAAAAATTAATTATTTTGGAAAAATCATAGTAGAATAATGTTTGACGGCGAAGAAACAATTGTTTTTGGAGGTGGATGTTTTTGGTGCACAGAAGCAGTTTTTAAGATGTTAAAAGGGGTTATTTCGGCTGATCCGGGTTACGCAGGAGGCAATACAGAAAATCCCACCTATAGCGAAGTTTCTTCAGGAAAAACAGGACATGCTGAAGTAATAAAAATTGATTACGACCCAGACATTATTTCTTTAAAAGAATTGCTTACCGTATTCTTTGCCACCCATGATCCAACATCTCGAAATAGACAAGGGAATGATGTGGGAGAACAGTACCGGTCAATTATTTTATATACAACAGAAGAACAAAAAGAATTATCAGAAAAATTCATAGATAAAATCAACAAATCAAGCAAAGAGGGGAATCTTACAGTAACAGAAGTCAGACAATTAGATAAATTTTATTTTGCAGAAAACTATCACAAGGATTACTACGAAAACAATAAAAACCAGGCATATTGCCAGGTAATTATAAATCCAAAGCTAGCTAAAGTGCAAAAGGAATTCGCAGAACTACTTAAGGCGACTCTAATCTACGAATGACACCCGAATATACAAATATTAGTAAATTAGTGTTTGATTCGTAATTAGTGTCGCTATTTTTATGAACGAAGAAGAATTAAAAAATAAACTGACTCCAGAACAATACAAGGTAATGAGACAAAAGGGGACTGAAGTGCCTTTTACCGGAAAATACGTCCATAAAGGAGAAGATGGCATGTATATGTGTACTGTTTGTGGCAATCCGTTATTCAGTTCAGATACCCAATTTGATTCTGGAACCGGCTGGCCAAGTTTTGACAGGGCAATAGAGGGCTCTGTAAAATACCAAAATGATCACGGAGCCACAGAAATAATCTGTTCAAAATGCGGATCTCATTTAGGCCATGTCTTTGACGACGGCCCCACAGAAACTAAAAAAAGGTATTGTATTAATTCAGTCTGTCTTGATCTGAAAGCTAAAAAATAAAAAATCTATCGTTTAATAATCTTTCGTAGCGAAACGCAGAAATTTTGAAACGAAAATGATTCAGAACGAGGAGACTTATCAGTGAAAACCGATAAGTCGACGAGTACTGAATAATTTGTAGTAAAAATTTCTAGTTGCAGTAGAAAGAGTTATTGAAAAAATAGGTTATGACATGGATTTTTGGATACTATACGCATTACTATCAGCTGTCTTCGCTGCATTAGTAGCAATATTCGGCAAAATAGGCCTTCAAAACATAGATTCAACGCTTGCTACAACCGTCAGGGCTTTTGCCATGGCAGCATTCTTATTTTTTGTATCTTTGAGTTTAGGTAAATTAAATCTCATAGGAACAATAAAAAGTAAAACCTTAACATTTATCATTCTTTCCGGTATAGCAGGGGCTATATCTTGGCTTTTTTATTTTTTAGCGCTAAAAACGGGAATAACCTCCGGAGTAGCAGCTTTAGATAGGTTAAGTGTCGTTTTTGTGGTTATATTTTCAATTTTATTCTTAGGAGAAACCTTTAATTTATATACTGCAGTAGGAGCACTGCTTATTACTATAGGTGCAATGCTCATGATAATAAAGAAATAAAAAAACTGGTATCGACTAGTTTTTTTGTTTACCCAGTTAAATAGCCTTCGGCTAATTTCTGAAATAATTATTTCAGAAATTATTTAATTAGGTGAACTTGAAAAATTTTTAAAATAGTAATATGATTCCAAGAATGTAGGATTAGAATTAAAGTTGACTTTAATTCTAATCCTACATTTTAATTGGGGCTGAAGTTCGTTGGCAGAATATTCGGGCATATGGTGAAATTTGCATCAACAGAGGGGAGTAGTATTCCATTTGTTGAATCGGTTACCAGCCGAGCAGATCTTTATCGTTGGGGAACTTAAAAATTTCTCCACCCGAAAGGTTGCAGGTTCGATTCCTGCCAGCTCCATTTCAGCACCTTTTTTAAAGCCTAGCTAATCAGCCGGGCTTTTGTTTTTTTACAGCGTAATATACTTTCATTTACGCTGTAAAACCCCTTCACCAATTTTACTAATAACGTTTGTATTTTTCTATAGACAGCCGAAGGCGCTTCGCAATCAACTCTTGGATATCTACGAACTTCGCCGAAATTGGTGTGGGGTATTTTCTTCTATATCATTAGCACTCTTGAGTCTTCACCCAAATTGGTTGAAGACTTGACATAAGACTTTCTATAGAATAATATCAACCTATCACTCGTTAAATGAGACTGCTAACATGTTAACCAATCGCCAAGGAACAATTTTAAATCTGCTCATTAAAGAATATATTGATAGAGCAGAACCAGTAAGTTCTGAGCTTTTGAAGAAAAAATCTGGTTTAGACATTTCTCCAGCTACCATAAGAAACGACTTACAAGAACTTACCGAAATGGGTTACATAAACCAGCCTCACACTTCAGCTGGAAGAATTCCAACAGAAAAAGGCTATAAATATTTTATAGAAATAACATTTTCTGGAAAAATAGACATATTTCCTGATTTTATTTTAAAAGAAGTGAAGGAAGCCAAACAAAGAATAGATAGGGAATTAGAAATGACGAGAAGTATGGAAAAATTATTAGAAGAGATGAATTCAATGTTAGATTTTAGTCATTTCAACAGGATAGAAGAAAACATGATGTCAGATTTATTTAAAATATTAGAGAGATCAAAAACCAGTTATGACAGCAACATAGATATCATGAAAAAATTATTGAAGGAGTTTGAAGAATTTTAAAAAATTATAAAAAAAGAGGAGTAGTGGGCAAATGCTTACACTACTCCTTCCACCTTATCAGGGTGGGTTCGCTTTCGCGATTGGTATAGAATCCTTTCTTTTTCTCAACGCATGAGTAAGCGAGGATGAAAATCAGCCTCTCTTGATGGCACCGTGCCATAAGGTTTGCTGACGTTCGTTTTCCGAAGGCAAGACCATTTTTTCGGCTCATTGGCCGAAATATTCTGGCCTTACCCGGCGCCGGCGGAGGTCGTCAGCTTTTGACCTTCCGGTGACGGCCGTCGGACGGGGCGATGAATGAGCCATGCTTCGAATGAGAAGGGGAGCCTAAAAAGTTTGCCTGAGACAGACACGGACCTGCTCGAACGTTGCGGATCATAAGATCCTCCTTTGAAAAGAGAAGCTTTCCAACCTTGACACACAATTGCACCTAAATGATTAGATTCAATTGTGTGTCAAGGGATAAATATATTATTAAATGTACAATACGAACATCTTAGCATAGAGCTATAATGATGTCAATAGTTAGTCAATAATTAACACAAAATGTCAATATGGACCAAGAAAACATAAAAAATCCTGCCTCGACGCAAGGCGGGGAAAAAAACATAGATGAGACATCTGAGCTTAAGAAAAAAGCTGATGAATATCTCAATAATTGGAAGAGAGAAAGAGCTGATTTTTTAAATTATAAGAAAGACGAGGTAGAAAGAATGGTAAATTTAGCAAATTATGCAAAAGAACATATAATTTTAGAAGTTCTGCCCATTTTAGATAATATTTACCTTGCAGAAAAACAACTACCAGAACACTTAAAGAAACCTGCCCGCATCGGCTACGCCGAAGACGTTGTAGGCGGGGGGGAGAAGGGTAGTCAGCAAGCCATTGAATGGACTAAAGGATTTTTACAGATACAAAAACAATTAGAAGATTTCTTAAAGAAGCAGGGGATTGAAGAGATAAAAACGGCAGGTGAGAGATTTAATCCTGAAACCATGGAAGCGGTTGAGGAAACGTCTAACACCCAACACCTAACACCTAACACCTCCGTTGAGGAACTACAAAAAGGTTATCTGTTGGATGGTAAAGTATTAAGACCAGCTAAGGTTAAGGTTGCAAAGTAACCTTAACACTTATACCAGACGAATGAAAAATATATAGAATGGTAAAAGGTAAAAATATCAAAATAATATGAATATACAAAAAATAATTGAAAAAAATAGGGATGCAGTAGTATTGGTTGATGTACAAAAAACGGGTGCAGAGCAAAACCAAAAACAAATAAGTATTAGAGGGACTGGATTTGTTATCAATCAAGATGGAAGGTTTATCACCAATGCCCACGTCTACAATCAAATATCAAAGGAAGACTTAGAATATATAGGTATTTCTATTCCCGGAGAAGTTGATGAAAAAAACTTAACTCATTATGATAGATATCCTGTGAAACTCTTAGCAATTGATGAAGAAAACGATGTGGCTTTGATGCAGATAGTTGCAGATGGAAAAAAATTTAAAACAGTTGATGGAATAGGGCATTCAGAAAGGTTGCAAGAAGGTGAAGATATTGTTTTTATTGGATATCCTTTGGCCACAGAAATGCTTAATATGGGTTTTGGACTAACGATGACGGCTAATAAAGCAATGGTCAGTTCCATCAAGAGACGAGGAACTGACGGATCATTTCATTTTTTCTTAATTGACGGACATATTAATAATGGATCAAGCGGGTCACCGGTATTTTCAGTAGAAACGGGAAAAGTGGTAGGAATAGCATCAGCTAAAATATCAGCCAAGATTCAAATGCCTAATGGACTTATAGCCGACATCCCAGCCAATATGGGAATTTGCAGACCTATAAAATATGTTGAATCCCTATTGAAATAATCTTTTCTACTGCAACTTGAAATTTTAGCTGCAAGTGTCCAAAAACTCGTCGGCTTATCGCTTCACTGATAAACCTCCTCGTTTTTAAACATTTTCGCTCCAAAATTTCTTCGTTTCGTCACAAAAAATTATTCAAACAGGAATTCTGAAAAATTATTAAAATAAAACAAACAGCGACACTAATTACTAATTACACACTAATTTACTAATATTTGTATATTCGAGTGTCATTCGTAGATTAGAGTCGCCTTAATAAAATGTCAAAAATATTAGGAATTGATTTAGGTACAACAAATTCAGCAATGGCAGTCGTTGAAAACGGCGAGCCAAAAATTATTGAAAACAAAGAAGGAGCAAGAACAACTCCATCTATTGTTGCCATTACAAAAGCGGGGGAGAGAGTTGTTGGAGTTTTGGCAAAGAGGCAAGCCATCACAAACCCCCAAAATACCATTTTTTCTGTTAAAAGGTTAATCGGTAGGAAATTTTCCGATCCTGAAGTACAAAAAGACAAGAAAAACTTGCCCTATGAAATAAGGGAATCAAAAGATGGGGGAGTGGATGTTAAAATGGGAGACAAGTGGCTAAATCCGGCTGAAATTTCAGCTATGATTCTGCAGAAATTAAAAGCAGATGCGGAAGCTAAGCTTGGAGAAACGATAACAGAGGCAATTATCACGTGTCCGGCTTACTTTGATGACTCACAGAGAAAAGCAACCAAGATAGCGGGGGAAATTGCCGGGTTTGATGTAAAAAGGGTTATCAACGAGCCAACGGCCGCAGCTTTGGCGTACGGATTAAACAAGAAAAAAGATGAAAAGATTATTGTTTATGACTTTGGAGGAGGAACATTTGATATTTCTATTTTGGATGTGGGAGCTGATACCGTTGAGGTAAAAGCTACCGGCGGAGATACACATTTGGGAGGAGATGACTTAGACCAAAAACTCATGGATTGGGTTGTTAATGAATTCAAAAAAGATAATGGAATTGATTTGTCAAAAGACAATTTGGCTTTGCAAAGAATAAAAGAATCTGCTGAAAAAGCAAAAATTGAGCTTTCAAGTTCTATGGAAACAGAAATTAACCTGCCTTTTATTACTTCAGACGCATCAGGGCCAAAACACTTACTTTATAAAATAAAAAGAGCTCAATTTGAGTCGTTAGTTTCAGATTACATTGAAAAATCAATTGAATTGGTAAAACAAACCCTCAAAGAGGCTAATTTATCTGCTTCTGACATTAATGAAGTTGTTTTGGTTGGAGGACAAACAAGAATGCCGAAAATTATTGAAGAGGTAAAAAATTTATTTGGCAAAGAACCAAACAAAGAAGTAAATCCTGACGAAGTTGTTGCGATTGGAGCAGCTACTCAGGGAGGAATCATGCAGGGAAACGTAAAAGATGTTTTACTACTTGATGTGACTCCATTATCACTTGGAATTGAAACCATGGGATCGGTAAATACCGTTTTAATATCAAAAAACACAACTGTGCCAACTGCAAAAACACAGGTGTTTTCAACGGCAGCCGATAATCAGCCTTCGGTTGAAATTCATGTATTGCAGGGAGAACGACCAATGGCTCAAGATAATAAGACGCTTGGCAGGTTTATGTTAGACGGAATTCCATCAGCACCACGAGGAATTCCACAAGTTGAAGTTTCGTTTGATATTGATGCTAACGGAATCTTAAATGTTTCTGCAAGAGATAAGGCAACCGGAAAATCTCAGTCTATTAAAATAGAAGGATCTTCTGGCATATCAAAAGAAGAGGTTGAAAAAATGAAAAAGGACGCAGAAATTCATGCAGTAGAAGATAAGAAAAAACAAGAATCTATTGAAATCAAAAATATTGCGGACGCTTTAATTTACACTTCAGAAAAAACACTGAAAGACGCCGGAGATAAAGTTCCAGCTGAAATGAAAAAACAAGCCGATGAAAAAATTAATGTATTGAAAGAAGCACAGAAAACTGATAATATTGATGACATAAAAGCAAAAACGAAAGATCTTTCAGAACATATGCAGAAAATAGGCACAGAATTGTACAAAAACACTGAAAAACCAAAGAACGAAAAAACTGAAGAACAGAAAAATGAAAACGCACCAGAAGAGGGGGAGTTCAAGGAGAAAAGTAAGTAGTTTGTAGTAAGTAGAAAAATCTCCTCAAAAAAATAGCCCCACGATAAAGCAGGGCTCTTGTAGATGACGCATAAACGTCACCACCTAATCGTTGAGATTGGCGCCAGCCAGTAATGCTAGCTCAATTGCTGATTGTTCAAGAATTTCCAAAGAGAGACTTCCCTCAATTTTCCTTGTCAAAGATACAATTATATCTGGAAAATGGTTCCAAGTACCATCGCCATCAATAGACGTAGTGATGTTACAACTACCCCTTCTCTCGCGGTAAATTATTACTCTTCCGGTCATGTCGTGTCCTTTCGTTCGGAAATGAATAATCAACCTCCCGATTAAGTAAATAATAAATTAAAATAAAATTTAGGTCAAATGGATTATTACGAAATTTTAGGAATAAAAAAAGATGCTTCTCAAGAGGAAGTCAAAAAAGCATTTCATCGTCTTGCCCACAAATACCACCCTGATAAAGGAGGGGATGAAAAAAAGTTTAAAGAGATAAACGAAGCTTATCAAGTCCTTTCTGATGCACAAAAACGCGCCCAATATGATCAATTTGGTAATGCATTCAACCAAGCAGGACCTGGAGGACAAGGCCAGAATTGGGGATTCAATTGGTCATGGCAAAATAATCCTCAGCAAGATGTGGAATTTGATGTTGAAGATTTGGGAGACATATTTGAAAATTTCTTTAGTTTTGGAGGAGGAAGGAAAACTTCTAAAAAAGATTTGAGAAGAGGAAAAGATATACAAGTTGATTTGGAAATTAAATTAGAAGAAACGTTACAACCTATCAACAGAAAAATTACCTTGAGAAAAATGATTGTTTGCCACAGGTGCAATGGTAATGGAGCAGAACCTAACACAAAGATAAACGAATGTTTTGCCTGCCGCGGAACGGGACAGGTTCAAGAAGTAAAAAGAACCATGCTAGGATCTTATACCACATTCACCACCTGTCCTGAATGCAAAGGAGACGGAACAAAACCAGAAAAACCATGCAATGTCTGTAAGGGAGAAGGCAGAATAAAGGGAGATGAAACAATAGACATAACCATGCCAGCTGGGATCGATAACGGACAGGTAATAGAAATTACAGAAAAAGGAGATGTTGGCAGAAAGGGAGGAAGAGCGGGAAATCTTTATGCAAAAGTTTTTGTAAAAGAACACCCTCTATTCAGCAGAAAAGGAGATGACTTGTATGCTTCAGAGGAAATAAGTTATTCTCAGTCTGTTTTGGGAGATGAAATAGAACTGCCAACATTAGAAGGAACTAATATCTTGCTTAAAATTCCACAAGGAACTGAAGCCGGAAAAATCTTCAGAATTCAAGGAAAAGGAACGGTTCATTTTGGATCTTTAAGCAGGGGGGATATGTACGTTAAGTTAAGAGTAAAATCTCCTAAAAAACTCACAAGAAGACAAAAACAATTATTAGAAGAACTTAAAAAAGAAGGGTTATAACCCTTCTTTTTTAATAAATTTAAGATAATTGCTTGAAAACAGTTTTTACAGTAAAATAGTAGATGTAGAAATTAAAAAGCGATCTCTATGTATATGAAAGGGCTAAAACAATTATTTTTATTTTTTGTTCCCACCTTAATGGTCGGTTTAGTTTTTATATCAATAAGCCAACAGAATATTTTTGTTGCAGATGATGATAATTACGATATAGCCAACATAAAAATAGAATCTCAAAGTAAATATACAACCAATGTCCCAGCACCCTTAGTTTTTTACATCATAAGTAAAAATTTTAAACTGCCATTGTTAGTCCTTTACAGTAGCATAGTTTCTTATGCTATTGTATTAAACAGGATTGATTCCCTCCGTAACTTAAAGGGTCGTTCGCCTCCAAAAAATACTTAGTATATTATAAAGACATAACTTAATAATTCATTAATATAAAAACATGACAAAAAAAGAATTTACTATTGCAATCGCTTCTGTTGGACTAGCTGTAACTTTTGCCGCAGTCGCTTTTGCCCAAACAACAACTACCACCGATACAACTTCAAGCATAACTACTAAAATTACTTGCGTAGGAACTGCTGTTAATACTAGAGAACAGGCAATTGACGCAGCAATGACTACCTATACCCAATCATTAAACTCTGCATACAGTGCAAGGGCAACTGCTTTACAGCAAGCATATACTCAAACAACATTAGCAGCTGTAAAGAGTGCAGTTAAAAAGGCTTGGGCTGATTTCAATGCAGCAGCAAAGGCTGCTCGTAAAACTTGGCAGAGCTCTCGCAATGCCGCATGGACTCAATATAGAAAATCAGCAGTAGCTTGCAGGGCACCTGCTGGTACAGGCGATGGCGTAAAATCTGGTCTTGAAGCATCTGGACAATAATTCAAGATGATAAAGAATTGTGTCTTAATCTGACAATTTCTTTATGAGCCAACAAAAAACCGAGGTTTATTTCTCGGTTTTTTGTTTAAAAATCTAGTGCCCCCAGCAGCCTGCCGGCAGGCAGGGACTCGACTCTCGCTACGCTCGAGACCTCATTGCTCCGCAATTTCGGCCGTAGGTTCGAGTCCTGGGGAATATCAATTAAAAAGCGCCACGATGGCGCTGTTTGACTTGATGTGCCCCTCATACGACTCCATTGGAACCAGGTAGTAGGGGAGTTGAAGGGATGGGAGGAATTGAGAATATTAAGTAAATAAAAAGAGGGTTTAGGATAACCCACAACCTTACTTGTTTTACTTTTCCAATTTAATCTCGGAGAGTAAAAAGATAATTATCGCTAACGGTATGATAGAAAGGCCCACAGGAAGCCAAATATCAATCTTTCCCTCATGCCATGCCATCCATGAAACTGGAGCACCTCCAGCAGCAATAGATGCTAAAGATAAAAAAACCCACTTCATAGCACACAGCCTTTCTAATTTCGGGTTCTGACTATATGTCGAACTAAAAACATCATACTATATATTTAGTATGATGTCAATAGTAAGTTTACACTGAACGAATGTGAAGTGTGCCCCTCAGGCTACTCCATTGGAACCTAATAATTGGAGAATTAAGAGAGTGGGAGGAGTTGAGAAGCTTAAATTTCTTAACGTAAAGGAATCAGAACCTATTTTTATATAGAAACTTCTTTAACAGTGGCGTCTTTTTTTGTAATCGTCAGATAAATAATGGTAACTAAAATTGCACCAAGGAATATAAAACTGGTAGTGGTTGTTCCAAAGCCGAGACCGCCAACACTGCGGTCTTGTGACAAAAGATCTCCAATTGATGCTCCGAGTGGGCGGCTTAGAATATACGCCAGCCAAAACGCTAAAACGGCATTAGGAGGCTGCATCTTGTGTTCTGTATGTAAAACACTTTTTACCACATAATGAGTGATAGTTATGAGTGCAATCACACCTGCAAATAGTAATGCTGAGTTTAAGTATCCTACATTAAACTGCTCTGCAATAAGGTCTCCGAATGCGGTTCCCAATGCAAAGGTGAATAAAATTGCCAGCCAATAAAATGCTTCTCGTTTAGTGGTATAAATTGAATGTATTGAAAGCGTCTTCTCACTTATGAACCAAACCATGAAAGTAATTACTAATGCAACACCAAAGACAATGGTAGATGTTATCAAAGAAACGCCCAAGTTATCGGAGAGGTTGTCAGTTATGAGTGTACCAACTACGCTAATTAAAACGACTGAGAGCCAGTAAATCCAAGGTACATATTTCTTAGATTTAAATTGTAAAAATAAAACAATAGCTAGTAGAACACCCATAATATAAGTTGTACTGGTCAAACCTAAATTCAAGTTTGTTCCAAGAAAGTCTGAAAGAGTTTCACCCACGGTGGTGCATAAGACCTTAATGATCCAGAAAAAAATAGTAATCTCTGGTACTTTTCGTAACATTTTTTCGCCATTTTCTTTGGTAAACATATTCATAGATACAAGGTAACGCCAAACAGACACCCAAAAAGAATGCCTGCTTGTTTAATTAATAATATTAGTCTCCAGTTTCTTGATTTGCACCAGAATCTGGCTTCTCGTTGGCGTCATTGGTAGTATTTTTATCGTCTTGTCCTTCACCGTCTTGTTTAATGGTGCCCGATGTTTGAGTGGTGCCAATCTGATCGTCATTTGTTTCTAAATCTTGGCCATTTGCATCTTTTTGATCAGTAATTTTGTCGGCAGTATCATTTGACGTTGTCGTTACTACGGGTGTTGGTGCTTGTTGCTTGATACTATCTGCATGGATCACTCCAGCTAACGCTCCAACTACGCCTAGAGAGACAGCAATAGCAGAAACCAGTATTTGTTTATTCTTCATGATTATAATTAATATGGTTAGTTTTAATAAACTTTGCCGACCCTCTACTAATTACTACGCAGGGAAAATAGTTTTCTTTCAGTTATTGCTATCCCAGGGAAATATTTGTTGAGCATTAAAGGTGTTGCTATCTTTTTCCATACCGATAACTTTTATAATCGCCCCGGTTTTAATGATGCTGGTATTATCGGAATCGAGGGTGCTCATATCAATATTCCAATATTTTTTATGGAAGTCCAAAAGCGTAAATTCTTGTGGGCTAATAACTTTGGTGATAGTTCCTCCTAAAAGTCCTTTTTCAGGATGCGACCACTGATCTTTTGAGGTGTAGACTATGCTATCGTAATAGGGAATGTTTTCAATAAGAGAATCTTGAACTTGTTGGCCAACATCAAAAGCATTAAAAACCAACCCCAATAGTACACTCAAAACAATGACTGCTCCAACTATTTTTATGGTCGCGTAGCGGTAGCCAAATTTAGTATGAGCCACTGCGTATTTGCAGATACCAATAAGTATCGCGAGGGTTATTAGCCAAAAATAGGGTATGGTTAATAAAATATCCCGTACCATGCTTTGTTTAAGATACACCTGTGCGGTTGCGTCGTGGTCAAAAAAGAGGGAGATAATAATTGAAATGGCAATGCCGCCCAAGACCACAGATAACAATGCAAACAGCCACAGTACCCAACGCTTCAAAAGAAACTGCCACCTTGGCTTTGGCTTGATATGGTGTTCATTGATTTCCCCTATGATTTTTTCTGATAATTTGTTTTCCATATTATGTATTTTTGATAAACACTGCATCTCGCAACCTTTTTTTACCCCGATTAATAAATGTTCCAACAGTTCCAATGGGGATTTTCAAAATATCTGATATTTCACCATAATCCTTTTCTTCAAAAAAATGAAGAACTAACACATCACGATATTTACCCTCTATTTTCAAAAGAGCCTTGCTTAGAATGTCTGCATTAATTTTCTCATTTAATGTATTAAGGAAATCTGTCGTATCCGCAATACTTTCAAGTAAATTTAAGCCTTCTTCTGTCGTAATAAGGGAGGGACGAATATTTCTTTTGCGAAAAAAACTTACTGTTTCATTATGGGCAACGCGGTAAATCCACGAAGAAAACTTAAGACTGCTATCGTAGTCATTAAGGTTAATATATACCTTAATAAATATATTTTGTAGTAAATCGTTAATATCTTCGTTTTCTCTACAACCCAAACGTCTAATATATCTACCAAGGGGCGCTTCATAGTATTGGACGATATCGCCAAATTTGTTTGCATCTTTGAGCGCTCTCGCAACAAGCTCAATATCCCTTTTTCTTATTTCCTCATCTTTATTTTGCATATCAATATTGCATTATACTCTTTCTGACCGTAAACAAAAAATCGCCTGTTAAGCGACCATCGGTTCCAACTCTCCTTACCTGTATCAAAATTCTCTTTCGTATTTTTCTTTGTGCCCCCACCAGGACTCGAACCTGGAACCAAGTGCTTAAAAGGCACCTGCTCTGCCAATTGAGCTATAGGGGCATGACGTTAATTTGAAATTTTAAATTTCTAACTTTAAATTATAGTTGTTATTATACTCTAAAAAATAAATTTGTAAATATATGTAAAATAAGGTATAGTTATTTTAGCTCTAGAACAATCAACTCTTAGATAACTAACCTCAAAACAGCAAGGGGGCATTATGACATCTGAGTATGTATGGTATGTATTCACCAAAGATGATCCATATACTAACAGGGTCGTTTCAGAATTCATTAGGGCAACTATTGATGATGAGATGCCTGAAGTTCTCTGCGGAGACGGACAAAGAAGACGAATGTGGAGAACTAGTCGGCAAAATGCTGAACAATTATGGGACAAGAGGATTAAATTAGGATTACAATTGGAAATTTTCAATCAAAAGGGCGGTGGTACAGTCCGGAAAGTCACAGTTATTTTCACCGACAACTTCAAAAACGGGAAGAAACGAATAAACAAACCAGAAACTCAAAAAAAATTATTTTGACGCTAACACGCCAGAGTCTTGTAAACAATACAGGGCTCTTTTTTATTTGAGCATTATAAAATGCTATTATACAAATATGATTCAAAAAGGTATTGCCACATTTACTTTAGATTATGGAAAATGTCCAAAATGGTTATTCGACCGAATGGTTTTGCTTTCTAAAAGAGTTATTTACGCAATTATTGAAGAAGAAGGGCCAGATGAGTTTATTAAAAGAATTTCAGATCCTGTTTGGTTTCAATCATTAGGAACGGTGCTGGCTTTTGATTGGAATGCTTCGGGTCTTACTACTATTTTAACTGCAGCTCTTAAAGAAGCTATTAAAGGAGCTGAAAAAGATTTGGGTATTTTCATTTGCGGAGGAAAAGGCAAAACTTCCCTCAAAACCCCAGAGCAGATTATCCAATGGTCTGAAAGAATAAGTTTAGCTGAAAGCAAGGCTAATTCATTGGTCTATAACTCTAAAATGGCTGCTAAAGTTGACAGCTCGTTAATTCAGGACGGATTCCAGATCTACCACCACGCTTTTTTCTTTAGCAAAAACGGAGCCTGGACGGTAGTGCAGCAGGGGATGAACACAGAAAACCAGTCAGCCAGACGTTACCACTGGTTTTCTGAAAACGCCAAAGATTTAATTAACGAACCTCATTCTGGAATCGATAGTAAAATAACCTTACATAATGTTTTAAATATGACCGACCACAATAGTGAACAGAATAGGGGAATAAGCACCGAATTAGTTTCTCAAAGCTTTACAACGTTAATGAAAGACATCACTTTGCTTAGAAAATATTCATCGCCATTATCCCAAATGGCAACCCTAAAGAAAAATAAACAACAATTAACATTGCTTAATTTAGAAGATACAGAATTTCATTATCATCCAGCTATTCATGAAAATTTTTCAAAGAGCAAATACTTAGAAAAAATATTATGGAGATTATGCGACCGGCAACCAGAAAACTATGAACAACTTCTAGCAACAGAAGGCGTAGGACCTAAAACGATCAGGGCTTTAGCTTTAGTAGCTGAAGTCATTTACGGAGCAAAACCTTCTTACGAAGATCCGGCCAGATACTCTTTTGCTCATGGAGGAAAAGATGCCACCCCATATCCCGTTGACAGGGAAACATATGACGAGGTTATACAAAAATTGAAAAAATTTACCCAGTCAAATAAATTTGCAAAACAAATTTAGATTTTAGGCAAGTAAAAGCTATTTGACCGGGCGAGCAAAACCAAGTAAAGTATAAAGAGAAAGAGGGCCCATAGTAAATCGGTATTACGCATCCATGGCATGGATGAGGGCCGGGTTCGATTCCCGGTGGGTCCACAACCAGCTAATTTTGGCCGGCTGAACGCCGGTTCTTGTTTTGGCATAGGGGTATTGACAAGGTATTATAAATATAGTAGAATAAGCTATCATATAAATTAAGGTTAATTTTATATATAGACATGAAAAATATAACAAAAACAATTACTCTTTCAGTATTCGCTTTAGCGGTAGTTTTGTCATTTCAGTTAATACCTGACAACGCTTTTGCTTGTGTTTCAAGTAGCGATTGCTCAAATCCTTATTTTTATGGGGGGCAATATTGCCAGGGGAATAGTTTATATCAAACTCAAGTTCAATATTCATGTATAAGTTCACGTTGCGTTGCAACTCAAAACCAGTATTTAATACAAACATGCTCTGGAACTAACAATACCTGTGTTCAAGGATTGTGGTTTACAGGATGTAAAAACGGATCAACGGGAAGTACAACAGGGACTACTGGAACTACTACAGTTACCCCAAGTCAGTGTTATTCTCATTCATATCAAAAATGCGTGGAAAATAATGTGTATTGGTTTGATTCTTGCAATATACAGCAAGGGTTATCAAAAGTTTGTTCAGCAAACCAGATATGCCAAGCAGGAGATTGCTATATCAATACAGTATCTAATATCAACAATACAACCACAAATACCACTATAAACACTACATATATAAACCACTTCTCAAAAGGATGTATAAATAATATAGTTTATTGGTACGACACTTTGGGAAATAAAAATGATGCATATCAAAACTGCAGTTACTCTAGCCAATTGTGCCAAGACGGAAAATGTGTTACCGATCCGACTCCAAAGCCGGCAGTTTCTCCACAGCCATCATCTAATACAACTACTGTACCAGCTCCAGCCAAGACAGCTTCAACCGTCTCATGTGACCCAGGAAAAGTATTGGCACAAGCATGCGTGCCCGTAGGAACTTTTAATTCAGATATTTCTAGTACAAACACTTCAGACAAACAGAACTCAGCAAATACTTCTGATACTACCCAGGTCTCAGAACAACCCAACGTAACGACTCCAGAACAAAATAGTGCTACTGCAGCAGTTTCACAGTCAAAAACAAATCCTATTATGGAATTCTTAAATAAATGGTATGTCTGGATTATTATAGGAATCATAATGACTATATTCTTTATCATAGTATTCAGAAAATCTTCTTCTAAAGTAGAAGGAAGGATACAGAAGCAATAAAACAAAAAAGCCCCGAAAAGGGGCTTTTTTGTTTTATTGTCAAAATAGGTAAAATCTAGTAAAATTAACCCTATAATGAGCAAGAAAGCTGTCATTTTTGAATTCACTTCATATACATTTGAGCCTAACAAAAAAAGGGTTCTTTTTAGATATAAAACAGAATTTAAAGATAAATCTTCAATTGATTTTACAGAAACAATCATCTTTCCTAAAAGCCCGCTTACATTAACTAATAAAAAGGCTTTGAAAAAAACTCTTGAAGCGCTGCATATGATATTAGGCATAAGCTACTACAAGCTTTATTGCCCGACAAGTGTAAAAGTACCTTATGAACTATCTAAGAAGGAAGCAGACTTCTGGAATACAGTTTATCAAAAGGGATTGGGAGAATTTTTTTACAGAAATAATTTAGATCCTGCTATTGCTCCTAAATTTCCTTATGCAAAAAAAACTAAAGCTACAAACTACCAACTACAAACTATAAACTCTCGCTGTCTCGTTGGAATAGGGGGAGGGAAGGATTCAATAGTCTCATTAGAACTTTTAAAGAGCCAGAATTTTGGTACTTCAGGATTTTTAAATAAAAATCTTATTACCGGTTTTTTAGTAGAGACAAATGATAGTTCAGAAATATCAGATACTATAGCAAAGATAGCTGGCATAAATATACTGAAAATAAGAAGAGTGTTAGATGAAAAAGTTTTTCAAAAGCACCAATATTCAGGCCATATACCAATTTCTGCTATTTATGCTTTTTTGGGATCTTTTACCTCATTACTATATGGATATTCTTACATAGTTGTCAGTAATGAATACAGCAGCAATTTTGGTAACTTTAACTATAAAGGGCTTGATATAAATCACCAATGGTCAAAATCTTTTGAATTTGAAAAGCTTTTTCAAAAATACCTTAATGATTTTATAAGCCATGATATAACATATTTTTCTTTGCTAAGGCCTTTTTATGAAATAAGGGTTGCAAAACTCTTTTCTCATTACAGGAAATATTTCAGTGCGTTTAGCAGCTGCAACCAAAATTTTAAGAGAAACAAATCCCATAAAGGATTATGGTGTAATCATTGCGCTAAATGCGTTTCTTCGTTTACATTACTTTCTGCTTTTTTAGAGAAAGAAGAGCTATTAGTAATATTTAGAGAAAATTTGTACGAAAGACAAGATTTGCTGCCTTTATTCAAAGATATTTTGGGATTGGGTTTAATGAAGCCGTTTGACTGCGTTGGAACATTTGAAGAATCACAAACTGCTTTTTTTATGGCTTCTGAAAACTTTAAGGATGATTTTATCATGCGCCAACTTCTGCCCCAAGTAACATATTCAGAAGAAGTATTTAGAGCACAAAAAGAATCCGGCATCCCCGAACAATTTAGACTATTAGGAATGGAGAATATTCTTATCTTAGGATATGGCAAAGAAGGAAAGGCCACTGAAAAATACATAAAGAAATATTATCTTGATGCTAATATTAAGATAGCAGACCAGAGTCTTAGTAATAATTACCTTGAAAATCAAGAAAAATTTGATATTGCCATTAAGACTCCCGGCATTAACAAAGAATTGGTAAAAATACCTTACACAACTGCAACTAATATATTTTTCTCAAAAATTCTTGGCAAAAACACCATTATAGGAGTTACCGGAAGCAAAGGAAAAAGTACCACGTCTTCGTTGATTTTCAGCATTTTAAAATCAGCTGGCAAAGATGTTGAATTATTGGGAAACATAGGAAATCCTATGTTGAAAGCATTAATGGAACCAGTTAAAAAGGGGAAGATTTTTGTTTTAGAATTATCAAGCTATCAATTAGATGATATCAAATTCTCTCCAGATATCGCTGTTTTAACAAATCTTTTCTTAGAGCATATGGATTACCATAAAAATAAGGATAACTATTACCAAGCTAAGAAAAACATTATTAATTTTCAAAATGAAAACGGATTTCTTATATACAACCCAGAAAACAAAGAATCTTTATATTGGTTAAAAGATTACAAGGGTAATAAAATTCCTTTTATACAAAAACTTCCTGTTAAGGAACACGACATTCCTTTATTAGGAAAACACAATCAAGACAATATAAGGGCAGCAGTATCAGTAGCTAAGATATTAAAAATAGGGGACAAAGCTATATCTTCTGCAATTAAGAAATTTAGGGGATTGCCCAATAGGTTAGAATTTTTAGGAAAATTCAAAGGAATAACATTTTACAATGATGCAAGCTCTACTAATCCAGATTCTTCCATATTGGCGATAGAATCTCTAAGGGACGTAGATACCATATTTTTGGGCGGGCAAGACAGGGGATATAATTTTTCTCATTTGGAAAAAACCATTAAAAAATATAGAATAAGGAATGTAGTCCTTTTCCCAGATTCTGGAGAAAAAATCATCAAGAATAAAAAGGGGCTAAATATATTAAATACCAAAAGCATGGAAGAAGCCGTAAGGTTTGCTTATAAAAATACTTTGAAGGGAAAAATTTGCTTATTATCTGGAGCTTCTCCAAGCTATTCTTTATGGAAAAATTTTGAAGAAAAAGGAGATCAATTTAAATATTTCGTTAAAAAATTAAATAAATAAACGCGACTCCAATATACAAATAACACCCGAATGACACGAATATTCGTAGATTAGTGTGCAATTTGTAATTAGTGTCGCTATTAGATGAAAAGACATATCAATTACCATTTGTTGGCTTTAGTAGCTGCATTGACCACGGGGGGTTTATTATTTTTAGCTACATTGTCAGCTCCAGCTTCTTTAAAAACTTTTGGTAACCCTAATTATTATTTTTTCCATCAGATTATATCAATTGCCATAGGGCTTATGCTATTTTTAGTATTCTTAAAGCTGCCTTTAGATTGGCTTAAAAAATTAGCTCCAATATTTTTAATATTGAATATATTGCTTTTGATTTTGGTATTTTTCCCAGTAATAGGAACTGAATTTTGGGGAGCTAAAAGATGGATAAATATCGGCGGCAAAACAATTCAGCCATCAGAATTTTTAAAGATAACAAGCATATTATACGTTTCGTCTCTTATTTCAAATAAACTATCCAAAAATACAAAAAGGGGGAATACAACATCATCAAGAAGGATTAGTAATAATAATTTTACAGCAGTATTTCTGCCATTTTTCATATTATTAGGAGTAATAAGTGTTATCTTAATATTCCAAAAAGACTTAAGCACCCTGGGAGTAATAACCATGACCTTGCTTACCATATATTTTTTGGCTGATACTCCTATATGGCACACTATCTTATCATTAGTTATAATTATATCAGGAGCAGTTTCGTTCATAGTATTTGAACCATACAGAATCAAAAGATTTTTAGTTTTCTTAAATCCTGAAGTAGACCCTCTTGGAATAGGCTTCCAGCTAAGACAATCGTTAATAGCTGTCGGATCTGGAGGATTTTTCGGCAACGGCCTTGGAATGTCAACTGAAAAATTCGGCTTTCTTCCACAGGCAATGTCTGATTCTATATTCGCCATATTGGGAGAGGAATTGGGAATCGTAGGCTGCATTGTATTGATATCCTTATTCTTATACTTTGCCTGGCTTGGATTCAAAATAGTAAATAAATCTGATAACAAATTTTCAAAGCTTGTCGCGATAGGAATATATACCTGGATAACATTTCAAGCATTTATCAACATAATGTCTTCAATTGGAATGTTTCCTTTAGCTGGAATTCCATTACCATTTTTCAGTTATGGGGGTTCGCATATAGTAGCAGAGATAGCTGCTTGCGGCATATTATTAAACATATCTAAGAATGGTTAAAAAAGTTAAGCTAGTTTTTTGCGGTGGGGGAACAGGAGGACATATCATGCCCATCGTTTCCATTGCCAGAGAACTGAAGAGATTAAATACAGAAAATAATTTAGAACTTCATTACATAGGACCAAAAGACAAAGTATCGTTTGAAATATTATGGTCTGAAAACATAAAAACTCACCCAATATTTTCAGGCAAAATAAGAAGATACTTTTCTTTTTTGAATATCATCGATATTTTATTTGGCATACCATTTGGATTTTTACAAAGTTTTTTTATATTACTACTTATGAATGCAGGGCTGGTATTTTCAAAAGGGGGAACAGGATCTGTAGTTGTAAGCTATGCCGCAAAATATTTGGATATACCAGTATTTTTGCATGAGTCAGACGTTGCTCCAGGTCTTTCTAATCGAAAAGTTTCTAAGTGGGCTAAGAAAATTTTCATTTCTTTTCCTATGACTGATTTTTTCGACGCTAAAAAGACAATGTTTGTTGGAAACCCAATACGGAAAGAACTGCTCAAGGGAGATAACAATAAAGCAGTCCAAATGTTTAATCTGACTTCTGGTAATCCGGTTATATTGATTATCGGCGGATCGCAAGGAGCAAAAGCCTTAAATGAGTTTATTTTGCTTAGCTTAAACAACTTACTTAAAAAATATGAAATAATACATGTTGTAGGGCCTCAAAATTATGGTAGAATAAGCATCCAAGTTAAATTTGTAACCGATCCATCGTTAGAAAAATATTACCATGTATATGGTTCGCTCAATGAAAATCAAATGAAACATGCCTATAAAGTTTCAAGTCTTATCGTTTCAAGGGCTGGATCTTCAAGCATATTTGAAATAGCAGCTTCCAGGAAACCAAGCATACTGATACCTTTACCAACAGCAGCTTTTGACCATCAATCAAAAAATGCCTATCAGTATGCAAAAACAGGAGCTGCAATAGTAATGGAGCAAGATAATTTGACTGAAAACCTCTTTATGCAAGAAATAAGAATTTTAATAGCTAAAAGCCAGGAAATAAACCAAAAAGCTTCGACATTTGAAAAACCAGATGCAGCAGAAAAGATTGCTAAAGAAATTTTGAATTATTTATCCGGTCAAATAAAATCTTGAAGAGATTTTAATTTTACTTCGTAAAATTATTTGATCGGATGAAGCTCTAAGAAAATGATAAAGAAAACAAAAACTACTTCAAAAAATATAAGGCTTCGTTTTCCTCCTTCTCCAACAGGCCCTTTGCACATAGGAAATGCACGGACCATTCTTTTTAATTACTTATTTGCAAAACAGCATGGAGGTAAAACAGTCTTAAGAATAGAAGACACTGATAAAGAAAGATCTAAGCTTGAATACGTGCAGAATATTATTGATGAATTGAAATGGCTTTCAATAGAATGGGATGAAGGACCAGACATAGACGGAAAATTCGGACCATACAAGCAATCTCAAAGACTAGAAATGTATAAAAAATATTTAGAGACTCTTTTAAAAGATAAAAAAGCTTATTATTGTTTTTGCACTTCAGAAGAACTTGAAGCCAAGCGTCAAGACCAAATGAGTAGGGGATTATCACCAAAATATGATGGAAAATGTAGAAGTTTACCAAAGGAAGAAATTCAAAAAAATATTTCTGAAAATAAAAAGTCTGTAATACGATTTAAAGTTGAAAATAAAAAAATAAAATTTAACGACCTGATACGAGGAGATGTTGAATTTGATATGGGTTTGGCAGGAGATATGGTAATTGCAAAAGATTTACAAACACCGTTATATCATTTTGCCGTTGTTATTGATGACTATGAAATGGAAATCAGCCATATTATAAGGGGAGAAGACCATATCTCAAATACCCCAAAACAGATAATGCTTCAGGAAGCTTTGGGTTTTAATACTCCAATATACGCTCACTTGCCTTTAATGCTTAACCAAGATAGAAGTAAGATGTCTAAAAGAGCGGGGGATGTAGCAGTAACCGATTACCACCAGTTAGGATACTTGCCTGAAGCTATTGTTAACTTCATGGCTTTAATTGGCTGGAACCCCGGCACCCCTTCGATGTATCGCTCAGGGCAGGCAGAGCAGGAAATATTTTCAATGAAAGAATTGATAAAGCATTTTTCAATTGGGAAGGTTCAAAAAGGAGGAGCAGCATTTAATATGCAGAAATTAGACTCTATTAACTCCTTTTATATAAAAGAAAAGCCTATTAAAAAACTTGTTGAATTATGCAAGCCTTATTTTGCAGACGAATATCAAAATCTATCAGAAAAAACGTTAGAAAAAATAGTTGAGCTCTATAAAACCAGGATGAAAAAATTATCAGACATCACTGAAATGACAGATTTCTTCTTTAAAAAAAATTTAGCGTATGATAAAAACATGCTCAACTGGAAGAAAGTAGGGGAGTCAGACACAAAAGATGCTTTGATGTATTCTGAAAAAATAATTTCTGAAATAAAAATATTCACCAAAGAAAATTTAGAAAAAGTTTTATTCAAAGCTTGCGAAGATTTTAATAAAGAAAAGGGTTACCCAGAAAAAGATAGGGGATACTTGCTTTGGCCATTAAGAGTTGCTTTATCTGGCAAAGAAGCATCAGCAGGTCCGTTTGAAATAGCTGAAATCCTCGGCAAAGAAAAAACCTTACAGAGAATTCAGGAAACTATTGACATTTTAAATAAATAATAATATAGTATACAGTATATATAGCACACAACAAGCTTTGATTCTACCGGAAGGTCCGGAAAGGTTAAAGCTTGAAAATAACAAGGAGTTTGCTGTGAACAGAGGACAGCTAATCGACAAAATCAAGGAAAATCCCGCTCTACAGAAATTTTTCGGAGGAAGGAGTAGACTATTCGTGTTTTTTTGTCCCATCTGCCTACAGAAAGCACTTGACTTTCCTGACCAAGGGAAGTTAGAAGTGTTTCTCGATGCATTAATCCAGTATGAGAGTATTTCGGAAGTTTTGGAGTCAAAAATCCAAAAACTTGCCGGAGACCTGCAAAAGCAACTTAAGGAAGCACAAGAAGGATACGGGAAAACCGTAATAGGTTTATTCGAAATCCTTAAGCCAGAAAACACGTGTAATCACGGCTACAGCGATTTGCTGTAAGTGTCAACAATGACATGCCTCGCAAAAGCAATTTATTGCAAGTAGCGAGGTTTTTTTATTATTTCTTGCGTACGTAAGTACCACGGGTCTTCGACCCGTGGATTTCTATTTTTAAATAATTTACTTTTGATGGTATAATAAAAATATGATTGTCAGAAATTTAATAATTATAGGATCCATATTAGCAATAGCTTTTTTAAGCCAGCAACCTTGGTTAGACGGTGTTACTCAAACGTATGTATTCCCCGTCGTTAAAAAAGGCGGAGATCTTTTAAGCAACTCTTTTTTAGGCAAAACAGGTAATTGGGTATCTTCAAAATTAACCAATGAGGCAGCAAAGAGGGGAGAAGTGGCAAAACAAGAGCTCTCTACTCAAAAAGATAATGCAGTAAATAATACGTTAGATTCTACAAAAAAATTCATCGCAGAAAAAACTTTGCAAGCACTCGGCGTAAAGCCTGAAGATTTAGCACCTCAATGCAAACCTTAGGGGAGCTATATGTTGATATATGGAAAACGTCGCAAAATGTAGGTAAAGCGACGTTGTATATGGTATAATAGGGTAATGAAGCCAATAAGAGGCTTTTTAAACATTAATGGAAAACTCAAGCAAATCGATTATTAAACATATTCCAGATTTTTTGGATTATTGCGAAGTAGAAAAAGGTCTACGCAATAACACACAAAAAAATTATCAGAGATATTTAAATAAGTTTGTAATATGGCTGAAGGCCAAGCATTTAGAAGGCCTACTCCCCCACCAATTGACTCCAGATCACATTTGGGAGTATCGTTTATACCTTTCTAGATACCAAAACCCTGTATCTGGCAAAATACTTCAAAAATCGACCCAAAACTACTATTTAATCGCTTTAAGAGCCTTTTTAGGGTACTTTGTAGCAAAAGACGTAATTTCCTTGCCCCCCGACAAAATTGCCCTTCCTAAGGGCAATAAAAGCGACAAAACGGTCAAATTCCTCTCTTTAGAGCAGATAGAGAAGCTTCTAACAGCTGCCGGGGCAAAAGATGCTATATCTATAAGAGACAGGGCTATTTTAGAATCATTTTTCTCAACGGGTTTAAGAATAGCAGAACTCGTTTCGCTTAATACAGAACAATTCACCAGTATCAAAGATAAAAAAGATTTAGAGCTTGGAATTATAGGAAAAGGCGGACATCCACGTACCGTTTATTTTTCAGACCGAGCGTTGGGATACATTAAAAAATATCTATCAATAAGAAACTCAAAAGATAAAGCCCTTTTTATAAACTTTCGCGATAAAGAAGGTTCTGCAGCCCGTCTCACACCAAGATCTGTTGAACGAATTGTAAAAAAATACGCCATTCAAGCTGGCGTTCCCATATTCACCTCCCCCCACACACTTAGACACTCATATGCCACAGATTTAATGAATCAAGGTGTCGATCTTCGTATTGTACAAGAATTTCTTGGCCACAAAAATATCGCTACTACCCAAATCTACACCCACGTAACTAATAAACGCCTCCGTGACATTCACCGCCAATTCCATAGCGGTAAAAACCTCAAATCTTAGCAATCAAAAAGAGGGGTCAATCCCCTCTTTTCACCTCCTTTATAAAAATATTATGGAAGAACGGTAACCGGGATTTCTGTCTTTGATGGATCAGGAATCCAGTTATAGAGAGTAGGTGCATCGTGATAACTTACGTTAACGCAACCATGAGAGCGCTCTGACCCAAATCCATTATGCCAGTATGCCTCGTGGATAAAAGCAGTTCCCATACTGCCCACGTAAATCGCTACAGCATAAGGCACAAATAACGTATACTCAAAGTCTTTTATATTTAAGGGAGTCATTAAGGGAACCATTCCAGAAATCGGCCCCTCCATAATACTCATGGGTATTTTTTGCAAGGCGTGGAATACTCCAATTCCAGTAGAAAGATTAAAACTATCCTGACCAGTTGAAACCTTTGTTTTCATAAAGAGCGTATCACCTTCATAGGCATAGAGGGTTTGTTCATGGAGAACAACAACGATTTTTTTAGTTACATCTTTTTCTGGATCAATTGGCGTGAAATCAACGGGAGCAAAATATTGAGCTGGCACATACCAATCCGTGCGGATTCTGTTGGGAAATAGCAGATTATTCTTATGAAGAGCAATTTTGTACCATAAACTTCCATCAGATGCTTTTAATAGGGCGCTCATAGGAAAAACCTGGCCCATACGCACACGAGCAGGAAAAGCTCCTTGGTTTTCGTAATACATAAAAGCTTCAGGATATGATGAGCCAGGTCCTGTCATAATTTGCACACAATTTCCAATAAATTCCCAGTCACATGTATTGGTTACCTGAAAATATTGCGGCTGGTCGGCATAAACATCAACAATCGTAACTCCCGAAGGTAGTGTTTTTTGAAATGCCTCTTTTTCATCCTGCACTTTCAGGGCAGCCAAGTATTTACTGAAATTTTCTAAGTCAGGGTTAACCATAGTTATATCACTAGGCAATAGCAAAATCATAACTGGCAAAAGCACGAGATATAGGTATAGGTAATAGCGTTTTCTTAAATTCTTCATTGAGTCATTCTATCATAGAATATCAGTGGGGGAAAAAATAGAGAAATAGCATTAAAATAAACAAGAGAGCTATTTCTCTCTTTTTTGACCGTCATAATTAATTGAGCATCCAGATGGTAAAGTTAAGGTATGCTGCAAAGCTTACCCAAACGAGATATGGGACAAGCAACCAGGCGGCTGCGCGGGAGATTTTTTTGAAGGCGATAATAGTAGTAAAAATGGTAAGCCAAAGGAATATAATCTCAAGGAATGCTCCTACTGGAGAATGTAAGTCAAAAAAGATAATTGACCACAGAATATTTAAAAACAACTGGCTAACAAATAGACTAAGTGCAATCTTATTATCTTTGCTCTTAACTCCATTTTTCCAGATAAGAAATAGCGCAATTCCCATGAGGGCGAATAAAATTATCCACACTGGACCAAATACCCAATTCGGCGGAGCAAGCGTTGGTTTAATAAGACTAATGTACCAAGTTGGGATCGACGGTATTGTAAAAATAGAACCAATAACTCCAGCCAGTTCACAAAAAATAATAGCAACAATTAATTTAGTTAAATTTATGATCTTCATATCTTAATTTATTTTGTCTCTTTTATAAGAAAAATACAACGCTTCGAATAGCTCAGCGTAAATAAAAAATCCCTGCGAACGTACAATCGAAGTTGCTTGTCGCAAGGCCTGGTGAAGAGCCCGGTTCGGAATGTAATTAAAAAGAGGAGTCGATCCCCTCTTTTTGTTTCCCATCGCTTAATTTTTAAAACTTTTCTTATTTAAAAGGATTCTCGCCTTTTATGACGCGAATAAGTATTAGTACAATAGCAATGACCAGAAGTATATGTATAAATCCAGATAGTGTATAAGAGGTTACTACTCCCAATAACCATAATATAAGTAGAATGACTGCGATAGTAATTAATATCATATGTTTAAAACTATTTTAATAGTATTACTACATTACCTTAAGTATACACCTATCCTGAATAAAATGACATACTCGAAAACCTTAATCTTCCACTTTTTGTTTCCTACCCCTTCTTATTTCTAATGTAGGCTGATTCGTTTTACTTCTCTTCTTAACTCCTGATAGTCTGGTAAAATTTCTGCCACCAAGTTCCAAAAACTTTTTGAGTGGTTTAATTCTTTCGTATGACACAACTCGTGAACAATAATATAATCAGCCAATCTTTCAGGTAAAAATACTATTTTGTAATTAAAATTTATATTCCCTTTTTTAGAGCAACTCCCCCACCTCGTTTTCTGATTTTTTACCAAAATTCTATTATATTCAAACCTATATAATTTACTAAAATACTCTACCCTACTTTTCACGAACTCTAAAGTTTTTTCTTTGTTTAACTTATAATCTCTTTTTGTTTTTTTAATAACTATTCTTCCCTCAAATTGCTTTACAAAATCTAACTGAGAAAATAACCAATTCACTTTTTCTTTCAAAAATCCTTCAGCAATGCTTTCTCTTAAGCCATATGGAATAGTAACTGCCACCGATCCATCATGAGACACCGAAAGCCGAACCCTGTGAGCCCGATTACTCTTTTTCAATGTGTAATCAATCTTTTTATTTTGTAACACAATACTCTTTTCCATTTTCATTTTTTATTGTCGCGAAATATATGTTCTACCAACTTTTAGAAGAATGGACGTAATATAAAGTATGTTGCTCCGGCGATGATGGCAGCTGATGGAATGGTTAAAAACCAAGCCCACACAATGCGCAAAGTAACACCCCAACGAACCGCTGAGATTCTCTTTGCTGCTCCTACGCCAGAGATAGCTCCTGTAATAATATGGGTAGTGCTCACCGGAACGCCAAGATAGGTTGCCCCAAAAAGACTAATGGCACTGGCGGTCTCTGCAGCAACACCGTCGATGGGACGTAATTTAACAATTTTTTGACCCATGGTTTTCACAATTCTCCAGCCGCCAAGAAGCGTGCCCAATCCTATTGCCGCATGCGCTGCCAATACCACCCAAAGCGGTATATAAAAACTATGAATCACACCCGATGAAAAAAGTAAGATTGCAATAATTCCCATTGTTTTTTGAGCGTCGTTTCCGCCATGGCCTAAACTATAAAGACCTGCAGAGCAAAATTGCAAACACCGAGACCAAAAGTTTACTGACGAAGGATTATAATTTTTTTTATAGATAAACCATGTAGCTGCGGTAATAAAAACCAATCCCAGAAGTAATCCTATGATAGGCGCTAGAAAAATAAAGATAATGGTTTTGTACCATCCGCTGACGATAATGACTCCCCAGCCTGCTTTAGCGATGGCAGCACCGGCATATCCTCCGATGAGTGCATGAGAAGAGCTGGTGGGCAGACCAAGATACCAGGTGATAAGATTCCATCCGATAGCGCCAAGTAATCCGGCAAAGATTACAAAAGGGGTAACTAATTTGACATCAATTAACCCGCTACCGATGGTTTTTGCAACGGCGGTGCCGAAAACAAGAAAAGCTACGAAATTAAAAAAGGCAGCCCATGCGACTGCTTGACGAGGAGTTAAGCCACGCGTTGAGACAATCGTGGCAATTGAGTTTGAGGAATCGTGAATACCGTTGGTAAAATCGAAAACTAAGGCAATGAAAATAACAAATAATATGAAGAAAAAATTATTATCCAACATATGCAATTAGCTTGATTTTACGGTAATACTTCCAATAATATCACTCACTCTTTTATATTTATCCATAACATTCTCTAAATCTTCAAAGATGTCTTTGTATTTAATAACCAAAATTGGATCTTTTTCTTCTAAGAAAAGATTACTCAATGCCCTAGCAAAAATGACATCGGCCTTATCCTCTAGGTCGTGTATCTTTATAATAGTTTTTTTAAATTGCGGAGTGTACTTTGCCTCAGAGAGACTATCAATAAGTTGACTTAAGTAATTTGATGTCTGGTCAATAATCGAGATAAATTCTTCAATAGTATTATTCTTTTGAGTAATACCATAGATATTAATGTTGTGAATAGCTTTTTCTATGAGATCAACAATGTCATCAAGTTTATGCAATAATAAGTAAATATCTTCCCGATCGATAGGTGTAATAAATGTTTTATTGAGCCAATCTATAGCTGCATGAGTTTTTTCATCGGCCTTATGCTCAATATCTTTCGCTTTCTTAGAATATATTTCAAAATTATTAAAATTATTTCCAAAATCTACTAACAAAGAAACCATTTCCTTATGTTCTTTTTCTATTTCTTTTAAAAAGCTAAAGAGCGGAGACTGTTTTGGAAAAAAAAATCTCATAAAATTTATATATTATAAAATAATTTATTTATTTTTAAATTATACCACATAACTAAAAAGAGGGGCAATCCCCTCTTTTTAGTTATTTAAGTTCTATGTATCGCAGTAGCGTAGTTAAAGCTGTAAAAGTAATTTTCCCATGCTTCATTTGTTCTTAACCAACTCGGTTTTTGGATACTTGACATAGGCGTATAAAATGCTATCATAAATTATACACAAGAAAAAGCACCTCTTAGGGTTCCGTCCCTTAGCGGTGCTTTTTCATTTTCTCGAAAGTTTATCTTTTAAATTATTCATAAAAACAATCTTCTCTTTTGCTTCCTTTTTTAATAAACTAGAGCAAGTTTTAACATAAGGACTCATTACAAAACGCAATTTACTATTATTATATAGATATTTTACCAAAGAATAAAAGTCACCATCGCTAGTAACAATAATTGCTTTATCATAATTTGATAGGTCAATCATTGCTTGTAATACAAGGTCGGCATCTATGTTACCTTTAATATTGCCATCTCCATCGGGAATAGTTGGTTTAAAAACTAAAACATAGCCTGCCTTTTGTAATTCAGAATAGAGAGGTTGATTTCCCGGCATATATCCAACAAAATAATATGCAACTTTCACTGAATATTTTTCCAATAGATATTTTCTAAAACGCGTAAAATCTAATTTCCAACCTAAACTTCTAACACCTAGGTGTAAATTTTGACCATCTATAAATGCGTAATTATTTTCTTTTATTTTCATGAGGTTATTAATGTTTTAACTCTCTATGTATCGCAGCAGCGTAGTTAAAGCTGTAAAAGTAATTTTCCCATGTTTCATCTGATGAACCATAGATATTATCAAAATAAAAATAATCAGCTAACATTTTCCTTAATCTGCAAAGTTCTTTTAATCCTTTTTTATTTTTTGAGTCTTCAATAGTTAAATCAAGTAACTCTAATCCCCCTTTCAAATGATGCCTTGCTCTTTTCCTCATCCTTTTTCTTCCAGTTTATTGTCCGGCCTATTTCAGCGCCTACATTTGCCATTTGATCAAAAAAAGAGAGCTTCTGCCATTTTTCAGCTGTTAATTCTTGATGGAGCATATTATTTTTATAATTTATTTTATTCTCCCCTTTTTACACTAAAAAATCAAACTAAAATAAACTGAAGTAATCTTTTGCCGTTGATAGGCAAAGATTTTTCAAGTCGTCGGTTAATGAATTGCAAAGCTGATTAGCTTTATCGATGCCGTGGTAATACGAAATAAAATCTTTAACGGCCCCAATAATACAGTTAGACTGCTGGTCAAAATCTTTTCCTAAGTAACAGGTATTTCTGGTGATATCAACATCACTGATACTGCGTCCTGAAGCATCACGTCCCAAGGATTGATAACAGGTATCCTGGAATCCGGCATCGGCATTAGCACAGAGGTCAAATACTTTTTGAAAGTTGCCGGCAGTAATTTTCAACATATATGATGTTTGCATTAAATAACAGATTTTTTTGTACTGCTGATCTACGGCGTCGCAAGGATATAGTAAGTCAGTCGGCTTTAAATAGTCTGATTTTTCTCCGCGCTGGTCAATCATGACATTTTCCATAAAGGCTCCGCTGTCGCAAGATTCTTGTTCCCACTCTCCACTCAAATTACTGCACATATCTAACGAGGTAAACAAATTATCATGATATAACTCCATAATTCCATGCCCTAACCCGTGCAAACAGTTATAGTAGTCAAAACTATAATCTTTTCTTCCAGGAATATCTTTGCAGATATTATTAATGCTATCCTTTAAATTTTCCTTTCCTACTTTGGCAACAACACCTTCAAGCACTCCATGATAATACCCTGACCAGCAAAAATTATCGCCATGCTGGTAAGCCTCTGAAATAGTATCGTATTTTGCCGCCGAAGTACTGCCAATAATATGTATCAGCGGATGGCACTCGCTTTTTAAATAAGCGTCAGTTGAGTATCGCTGCTTTATATCATTAATAGCAGCTTTGGTGCCTGAATTTTTTACTAAGGCTTTATAATAATCTGCATAACAGCTAAACAAATATCCCGTAGTATTTTGACAGATAGGTTTTAAGACAGTGCTTTCCTTTTTAACAGTCTCTACTGCTTTAATATTAGCGTCTTGGTTAAGCATCGTATCAACACTGTTATTAATAAGAGTTTCTGCAGAGGGTTCTATGATAACAGCCTTTTTTACGCCATGTAAGCTGTATATTTTATACAAAACAAAACTTGCCAACAAGATAATAATAAGAATTGATATGATAATTTTACTCTTTTTCATTTGAATTTATGAGCGAGGCGAATAAATTCATGCCGTAATTCATAACAGATAGATTCTTATACCTTGAGTTATGAATTACGACGATGCCTAATTTATATATTCTTTTACCTATTTATTCTCCCCTTTTTACACTAAAAAATCAAACAAAAAAAGAGGGGTACCCTGGTTAAATAGCGCTTCGCACTAATTTCACGTTGTGAAATTATTTAACTGGGTAAATCCCCTCTTTTTTTTAACTGACGACCGTTTTTTCTTTAATGAGCTGATTGAGTATCTTTTTGACTGCTTCCATACTTTTGTCGTCGGCAATTGAAATGGACTTAATAGATTTTTTAATCTTTTCAAAAGATTTTATTATTTCTGAAACTTTTTCTGGTGAAGCTTCGTCTGATTTGCTTAAAAAAATATATTCTTGTTTTTTTAAAAGCAATGGATTATACAATCCCAATTCCTTTCTAACAATTTCATAATCAGTAATCGGATTTGCTGATTCTGCCGAAACTAAATGAAATAATATTTTTGTACGCTCTATATGCTGTAAAAACTTAACCCCCAATCCTTTGCCAGCTGAAGCCCCCTCTATAATTCCAGGAATATCCCCTAAAATAAGGTCGTAATATACGCCCAAATTAGGCTCTAAGGTAGTAAAAGGATAATTTGCCACTTTACTGTTGGCGTTAGTAAGCATATTAAGCAAGCTGGTTTTTCCAACATTGGGCAAACCGATAAACCCAATATCTGCAATAAGTTTTAATTCAAGCCGAATATTAAAAAATTCTCCAACTCTCCCCTTTTCAGCTTCTATAGGACTGGTATTAACAGCTGATCTAAAAAGAAAATTTCCCTTGCCTCCCCTTCCCCCTTTTGCCACCAGTTCAGTCTGCCCTATTTTGATAATTTCAACATTTTGTTTGGTATCAAGGTTGTGCATTACCGTTCCCACTGGAACCAGCAGTATTAAATCTTTTCCAGCATGCCCGTCATTTAATTGGAATTTTCCATCTTGGCCATCATCAGCTTTAATATTTTTTTTAAAACGAAACTGCCTTAAAGCTCCCAGATCAGAAACTCCCTTCAAAAAAACATCTCCGCCTGTTCCTCCGCTGCCTCCGGTAGGCCCCAAAGACATTTTGGTTTTATTGAATCTCACAATCCCCTTTCCCCCACTGCCTCCAGAAACCGTAATTGTTACATCATCAATTATCATTATAAAAACTTAGTTAAATCTATTTCTTCGTCAATTCTTATTTGAGACACAAATTCAGGGACGTGACTGACCAAAATCATCGCTCCTTTATATTCGTCTAGAGCTTGAGCTATAACTGGCAAGTGTCTGAAGTTTATATGATTGGTTGGCTCATCTAAAATAAGTAATCCTGGTTTTAATAATACCAGCTTCATTAAAGAAGCTAAACCCTTTTGTCCTTCAGAAAGATTTTTAATTTTTGTTTTAAGTAAATCAGCCGTAATTAAAAATCCTGCAGCCGTAGAACGCAACGTTTGTTCATCTATGCCTCCTGCTACTTTATTCATCATTTGATAAACTGTTTCATTAAAGTTTAAAGTAGAAAAATCTTGTTTATAGTAACCAACTACAACGCTAGATCCAATCGTTGCTCCTTTAGCCGTTTTATGAACTAAAGATTCCAATAACGTACTCTTACCAATGCCATTAGGACCTGAAATTAATACGTGCTTATTTTTATATAAAGAAACATTCACCTTTACATTCGTTGGCTTATGCTTTTTCATAATAGAAAGACTGGTAATGTTTATAATCTCTCCACCAACGTCTTCTTGTACAGGAATAATAAACTGTCTAATGGTCTTGTCGTCTTTTCTACTTTCAGCTTTATTTTCTTCCATGTCTTCGGCCGCTTCTCTCATCCTTTTAGCCAATAATCGTAATCTTCCTCCTTTATTGGCAAAATAATTAGCTTTTTCCTTTTTATCAATAATAGCTTTTGAAAGTCGAGCGTTCTTACTAGCGTCTTTTTCTAATTGAGTAGCAACTTGCTCTAACACGTCATAATAATCTCCCTGATACCATTGCACTTTTTTAGTATAAGAATCTAAATATAAAACACCTTCTGTAAAAGCATTTAAAAAATCTGCATCGTGTGAAATTACTACGACCGTCTTTTTAAAATCTATTAAAAACTTTGTTAAATGCTTGATTCCCTCTTTGTCTAAATTATTAGTTGGTTCATCCAGTAATAATAAATCTGAATCTTGAATTAAAGCTGATGCCAATAACAATCTTGCCTGCTGTCCGCCTGAAAATGATTTTATGATTTTATCATGATCTGCTTTTAAGTTTACCGCATCCAGTACAGTATCAATCTTTGGATCAATGTCGTACACTTTTTCTTTAAAACTTTTTTGAAAAAATTCTCTGATGGTTAAATCCATGTAATCATACTCAATCACCTGTTTTGCAATAGCAATGGTAATATTATCAGCAATACTGATTCTTCCTGATTCAGCCTGCAGAGTACCAGCAATTAATTGAAAGATAGTGCTTTTACCAGCTCCATTCTGCCCCATAAATGTAATCTTGCTGTTTTTACGTATAGAAAAATTTACCTCATCGAGAATTTTTGTATTGGCACCATATTCAAATGATACGCCGTTAAATCTTACAATAACTTCTTCTGCCATGTGATTTTGTGAGCGAGGCGAATAAAATCATGTCGTAATTCATAGCAGATATATTCTTATACCTTGAGTTATGAATGTTGGCATGCCTTATTACTTCCATGAGCAAGTGATTAAAATCATGCCGAAATGTAAACTTGATATATAACATGCCTTATAGTTTACATTTCGGCGATACCTTCTTGCTTTATTTATCTTTAAATTAAAAGACCCCCGCAGGGTTTTAATACCTATACCGTAAAATATTTATAAGTTAAGATTATCTTGAACTACCGTATTGCCTTCTAGGTGAATGAGATCTGAAATTTTTTTTAGCTCTCATATGCTGGTTATGATTATATCTTGGTTGCGGATTTTGTTCTAATGAAACAGAAACCATCCCTTGAGCTTTAGAAACCGGAATAGGAGTTCTAATTAAATACTCAATCTCTCTGATCTTATTTTTTTGATCAGGAGCTACAAATGAAATAGCTTTTCCGGTTAAGCCAGCTCTGCCAGTTCTGCCAATTCTATGAACATAATCATCAGCAGATTCTGGTAAATCGTAATTTAATACCAATTCAATTCCTTTTACATCAATACCCCTTGAAGCAATATCCGTTGCAACTAAAACTCTGTATCTTCCCGATCTAAATCCATCTAATGCTTTTTTTCGCTGCGCCAATGATCTATTGGAATGAATTTCTTCAACAGAAAAATTCATTGCCCTAAGATTTGAGCAGATTTTTTTTGTACCGTGTTTTGTTCGAGAGAAAACTAAAACGCTTCCTTTATATTCAGAAAGTAATTTCTGTAATAACATCATCTTCTGATCTTTTTGGACAACAAATAATTCGTGTTCTACTTTCTCAGCAGCTGTTCCGGATTTTGCAATTTCAATTCTTAGAGGAAGCTTCATATACTGATTAGCCATTTTTAAAATGACATCTGGCATTGTAGCTGAAAATAACATGGTCTGGCGTTCCTTTGGAACAACAGCCAGAATTTGTTTGATTTGTTGAGCAAACCCCATATCAAACATTTTATCAGCTTCGTCTAATACCAGAATAGAAATATTATTAAAATTAAGTGTTCGCTTCTGCAAATGATCATTAATTCTGCCGGGAGTTCCAATGATAACATGAGGATTATTTTTAATAGCTCTGATTTGATGATACATAGATTCTCCACCAATAAGTACCGCTGTTCTTACTCCAAACCCACGAGTAATTTTTTGTAATGTTTCATTAACCTGAAGTGCTAATTCTCTAGTTGGCAATAATATTAATCCCCTGCTTTTTCCTTGCAAAGCAGCAATTCGTTGAATCATTGGGATGCCAAACGCCAGAGTCTTTCCAGTTCCTGTTTGAGCAATACCAACAATATCCTTGCCTTCTATGGCTGCAGGAATCGCTTTATGCTGAATAGGTGTTGGTACGGTAAAATTTAATTTCTGCAATGCAGATAAAAAATTAGGACTGATTCCCAGTCCATTAAAACTTCTTTGTTCTGTATTATGAGTTACTTTTTCCATATATTATAATTTTATACTATTTTTATTCATATGTCAACTCTTCACCTTACAGTCAATACTTTTTCCTTTTTAACTAATGTTTTTTATTTTTTCAATTACCACTTACTCTCATTAAGACTAAGGTGAAGAGTCAATCCTTTATTCTCTTTTAGAAAAGTTATTTTCGTGTGCTTTTTTAATATTTAAAAATAAAAAGCCGTAGAGATTGCCTCTATGGCTTCTGCTTATTTTATTTCTGCTCTTATTTCTGCTATTTGTCCCTTGATGATTTCTGCATCATGCGGAGTGAACTCCTCTTCAAGATCTTCTGCATAACCTTCAGCTTCTCTAATCACTCTTTGATAGTCTTCTTCACAAAATTTAAAAGAAAAATGGTATTCTTTACACCGTTTTTGTAAAATTAGGAAATTTCCTTCTTTGAAACTTCTTTCTTTGAGATAAATAGCAATCATAAAGAAACCTCCTTGTTAAAGATCAGAAAATAAACACCTATTCTATTAAATGTAATACTTTAGAAATATTTGTCAATAAAAAATAAAAACCATCCTTGCTAAAAAGCTTGGATGGCTCGAGTTTGTCGATCAACTGAGATCTTCTACCATTAATCTTGTGGCAAGAGCATCAGGATTAATTTCCACTTTTTACTATTAATCATTATTACAAACCCTTTGTCCCCTTTCTTGTTTACTTCCGTAATAATTTCTCTGCGATTTTTTTCTTTTTTAGTTTCTTGTTTCTCTTCTGGCGGAGGAGGTGCAATTCCAACCCAATCATCATCTAATGTTATAGGTTCAACAATTTCCTGCTCTTCTGGTGGCGGAGGAACTTCATCCCCTAAAATCTCTGACTCAACATTGTCTGTGATAACAACATCGTCTGAAACTTGAGGAAAATGTGAAGACATAATAGAAAAAATCAATAAAACCGTAGGAACAATAATAAAGGAATTCATTTTAACCCCCCTGTTCTTTCTAAAAATGAGAATCCACGTCTCGTTGTGAGACAAAGCTCTCTAACACATATCAAAGAGCTTAAATTCAATCATTATTTCAAATAGTAAGAATTTTGTCAAAGATTTTTACACAAAATCACAATACAAGAAAAAAGAGCCGATTCACGATGGAACGGGCTCTCAAATTTGATTTGTGACCGAAGTCACATTGAAAGTAAAGCAGTGATGACTGAAAGACGGAGGTTGATTGTTGGTGCGATTGCACCTTGAAGAAAAGAGCTGGGGCGACTTTTCCTATTCTCGGCCAGTGGGCTAAGAACAGGGTTTGTCTACGCTAATTATAGCAAACCAAAGAAACGTGTCAAGTCTTTGTATAATTTTTCTATAGAAAGAAGAAATATTATCTAAAAAAATCCGCCATCTGATTGAGGCGGTTTTGTTTTTTGAAAAGTTGTTAGCGCGAAACCAATTGGTCATTGTAATCTTCTTGATATGATTCTTTTAATCTAAAACCATACGCAACGTAATGAACTGTTTCAGGAGACCATTTTACATAATATCGGTCAGTCACCTCTTCTCTCCATTCGGTATTTTTTGGCTTTTTAAGCCAATTTTTTGCTACTTGGGCATTCCAACTTCCATTGTCTGGAACAATAATAAAACCAAAAATATCTTCGTTGGAACTTTCTCTTGACCAATAAACCTCGCTATATTTCAAAGAACATATATATGATGTGTAAAAACAGGTAAATACATTTGAGCCGGCCATCACTGAAATCAGCATAACTCTAAACCAGAGTTTCCTTCTCATTTGACTTCCTTTCAGTTAGGATTGTTGAGAGCTGTTTTTTTAGTATAACAGCTAAAAAATAATAATTGCAACAAAAAAATTAATTTCCTCCAAACCTTCTTTGCCTTCTATCAAATTCTTCAAATGCTTCATCTAAATCTTTTTCTGAAAAATCAGGCCAGAGTTTCTCTGAGAAATACAGTTCAGCATAAGCTGCCTGCCATAAAACAAAATTAGATAATCTTTTCTCTCCCCCCGCTCTTATAATTAAATCGGGATCTAAAAGTCCTGCAGTAGATAGATAACTTTCAAAAACCTTCTCACTTATTTTTTCTGGAGAAATGTTATTTTTAACTATCTGTTTTGCGGCATTTAAAATATCCCATTTCCCACCATAACTTATTGCTAAATTCAAGTGAAGCTTTTTATTATTTTTAGTAGCGTCCTCAATTAAGTTTATTGCTTTTATTAAAGATTTTGGGAGATTAGTTCTATCCCCTATGATCTTTACCCTTACATCATCTTTCTGGAATTGTTTAAGAGATTCTAAAAGTCCCACTTCAGCAAGACTCATCAAATAGTTAACTTCCTGTTTTGATCTTTTCCAGTTTTCAGTCGAAAATCCGAAAGCAGTAAGAACTTTTACACCTCTCTCCTTGCACCAGTTACTAAATTCTAAAATATTCTTGTACCCCTGTTGGTGTCCCTTTAGTGATGGTAATCCCTTTTTTTTCGCCCATCTCCTGTTGCCATCCGGGAAAAGTACGATGTGTTGTGGTATTTTTTTCATATAAAACCCATTATATAATTTATTTTTGACAAATTCAATAAATTTTGCTAATATAGTCTTAGAAAATAGTAAATAGGAAGTAGAAAGTAGAATTTCGATTAATCTTCTAGATTCTATTTTCTAGATTCTAGATTCTAAATTTATGTCAACAAGTAAATCAACAGGTTCATCCAGGTTGGGAAGAGACTCAAGAGCCAAGAGCTTAGGAGTTAAGATTTATTCTGGCCAAACTGCTAAAATAGGAGAAATTATCATTAGGCAAAGAGGAACAAAATATCTTCCTGGTAAAAATGTAAGAAAGGGTTCAGATGATACTATTTATGCTGGTAAAACAGGTGATGTCTACTTTACTACTAAATTAAAGAAGTCATATGACGGAGGACAAAGAAGGGCAAAAGTAGTTAATATCAAATAGTTAAGAAGCGACTTCAATCTATCTATAGCGACACCAATTACTAATCGCACACGAATTTACTAATCATTTTATTTGTATATTCGGGTGTATTCGTATATTAGGGTCGCTAAGTTAATTAGTGTCGCTTTTTGATTGCTGCTTTTATGAACTCCCTGAATAATGGCTGCGGTTTTAATGGCCTGGATTTAAATTCTGGATGAAACTGAGTGGCCACAAAAAACGGATGATTTTTCAATTCTATTATTTCAACTAAATCTTTTTCTGGATTTATTCCAGCAAACACCATTCCCTTCTTTTCCATCAAATCTCGGTACTTATTATTAAACTCATACCGGTGCCGATGCCTTTCTGATATAATATCTTGCAAATAAGCTCTCCTACTTATAGTTCCTGGTTTTAATTTACAATTATAAGCTCCCAACCTCATGGTTCCTCCGTATTTTTTCTCTTTCAATAAATCTTTCTGTTCTGACATAACATCAATGATGTAGTTTTTTGATTTTTTATTAAATTCAGATGAAGTTGCGTCTTTCAAGCCTGCAACATGTCTTGCAAATTCTACAACCGACAACTGCATACCCAGACACAATCCAAAGAAAGGAATCTTATTTTTCCTGCAGTACTCAATTGCCTTTATTTTGCCTTCTATTCCCCTATTACCGAATCCCCCCGGAACTATAATTCCATCAAACTTTTTAAGAACGCTTAAAGATTTTGGATTTTTTTCAAATTCTTCAGCTGAAAGCCATGTAATACTGGGGCTTCTGTGCCAATAGTAAGAAGCGTGCTTTACGGCCTCAATGACTGAAATGTAAGAATCCATCAAGGTGAATTTTCCTGACTCAAAGTATTTTCCTACAATACCTATCTCAACTTTTTTTTGAGAATTTTTTATCACCTTTACAAAACTTCTCCATTCTTTAAGGTTATTTTTTCTTGGCTTCACTCCCAATTTTTTTAGAATTTTATTTCCAACATCTTCATTTTCAAAATTAACCGGAACTTCATAAATGGAATCTACATCAGGAGCTGATATCACGTCATCTTCATGAATATTACAGTAAATGGCCAGTTTTCTCTTTCTTGGCTCGTCCAATGGAACTTGAGCTCTCGCCAATATAATGTCTGCCTGAAGGCCGGCTTCATTAAGATTCCTAACAGCCTGCTGGGTAGGTTTTGTTTTCATTTCACCTAGCATATGAGGAACGGGCAAATAGCTTGTCAAAACAAAAAGAACATCCTTTGGATGTTGGAATTTCATAATCCTGGCGGCTTCTAAAAACAAAAGGTTTTGGTATTCTCCTACCGTTCCGCCGATTTCAATTAAAACAAAATCAGCCTTTGCCTTTTTACCTGCCCTGTTGATGGTTTCTATTACTTCGTTTGGAATACCAGGAACGACAGAAATACATTCGCCCCCGTATTCTAAATTCCTCTCTTTATTTATTACCGACAGATAAATTCTGCCGGTTGTCATATAGTTATCAGTATATATATTTTCGTCTAAGAATCTTTCGTAGTTCCCTACATCTTGGTCACACTCTAAGCCATCATCGGTGACGAATACCTCTCCATGCTCTACAGGATTCATAGTTCCCGCATCGACATTGATATAAGGGTCAATTTTTATTGCCGTCACCTTGAATCCTTTGCTTTTTAGTATCCTGCCTAAGCTGGCTGTAGCTATTCCCTTACCTATGCCAGACATTACGCCACCCGCGACAAAAATATACTTCACCCCCACACCATAACGAGTTTATATTTAAGGTGTAAAACCTTAAAATTTCACTGGCCATGCTTTTAACCCCTCTCACCTTCTATACTATTACTCACACAAGTTTTGCAAAAACCTTGCCTGCCTGCCTACCGCAGGCAGGCAAAACTCGTTTGGTGTGGGGGTTCATTATTAAGTTTGTAGTAATTAGTGAGTGGTGAGTAGTAAATAATTTTTTCTTATCCTACCAACTACTCACTACCAACTACCAACTAATTTTTATTCTTCTCCATTCTCTTTTCCACCCTCTCCTGAAATGATAACGGTTATATCTGATTCTAAATTGTGATCTAAACTTATTTTTACAGGAAATTCTCCAAGCTCTTTTATGGGATTTTGTAAAATAACTTGTGATTTTTTAACATTGTATCCCATCTCTTTAAGCTTTTCTGCAATTTTGACATTGTTAATTGATTCAAAGAGTTGGCCTTCAGGACCGACTTTAACAGAAATAGTTACCTCTAGGTCACCTAATGTTGAAGCTAATGCTTGGGATTTTTTCAAATCCTCTTCTGCCTGCTTTTCTATTTCTCCCCTTTCAGATTTTAACCATGTTAAATTTTTCTTATTTGCAAGCTTAACAAGATTCTTTGGAATCAAAAAATTCCTGGCATGGCCATCCTTTACTTCTTTAACTTCATATTTTTTACCGACGTTCTCGACGTCTTCCAATAAAATTACTTTCACGTTAGTTTTTAGTTTGTAGTGAGTAGTGAGTAGTAGATAAACTTTTTCTCTACCCTGCCTGCCGGCAGGCAGGCAAACTACTCACTACCAACTACTAATTGTTTACTCTAATTAATATTAGTATTTTACTTTAAATCCTTAACTATTTCAAGTGCTTTGTCTAATTGTGAATCCTTATTTGAATTTACATCCTCATCCGTAATATCTACTTTAATGTCTGGAGTCAATCCTACCTCAGAGATAGAATTTCCTTTTGGTGTAAGCCATTTTGCAATAGTTATCTTTAAGAAAGATTCATTATCACTTAAATTTATTACTTCTTGCACAGAGCCTTTTCCAAAAGATTTCTCTCCGATAAGTTTTACAGACCTGTCATCCCTCAATGCCCCTGCTAATATTTCAGAAGCTGAAGCAGAACCTTTGTTTATCAATACTACCATTGGATAATTTGAAAATACTCCATTTCCTTCTGCTTTGTATTGCTGCTGTTCTTTATTTTTGCCAAAATCTTCTATGGTCACAATTTGTCCGGGCTTTAACAACCATCCTGCAACATCTTGTGAAACCTCAAGGTAGCCACCTGGATTATCCCTCAAATCCAATATAATTTTTTTTGCAGAACTTTTCAATATTTCGTTGGAAACTTTTTTAAAATCAGCTGAAAGCGACTGGTCAAACTGTACTATGTGTATGTAAGCTACATCATTTTCTTTTAACTCCCATGTGACAGAATCTATTTTAATGGTACCCCTTACTATTTTTATATCTTTAGTGGTATCTAAACCCTCTCTAAATATGGTTAATGTAACAAGAGTGTCTTTCTTGCCTCGTATTAAATTTACAGCATCTCCTATGGTCATATCATACGTACTCTTACCATCAATCTTTATTATTTGGTCCCCTGATTTCAATCCCGCCCTCTCAGCTGGAGTATTTTTTAGAGGAGCTATTACCGTCAGCTGACCCTTCTTAAGCCCTACCTCCATTCCTATTCCCTCAAACGATCCTGCAAGATCCTGTTGAAAAGCTTTTGCTTGGGTAGGATCAAAAAATTCAGTATATGGATCATCCAAACTCTTTGCCATTCCAGAAATCGCCCCGTAAATTATCTTTTGATTGTTTATCTTTGAAGGATCAACGAAATTCTGCTGAAGTTTATTGTAAGCATCCCAAAAAAGAGAGAAATCGACATTGTCTGGAGCAGAAACCTTATAAAATTGATTCTGGCCAACAAAAAAGCCCAATCCAAAAATAAAGACAATCAAAACAGATAGTCCCAGATACTTCAATATATTTTTATCAAATCTAAACATATTACTAATATATACTATACTTCAAAATAATAAAATCAATTGAGCAATCTAATAACTACTCCGATTATAGCTAAAACTATTCCAATTACCCAAAACCTCATGGTCACTTTATAAGCCGGCCAGCCCAATGCTTCAAAATGGTGATGTATAGGGGTTGATAAGAATATTTTCTTTTTCCTGAATTTTTTAGATAAAAGCTGCAATATTACAGAACCAGACTCTAAAACTAAAAGACCGCCAATAACTGGCAAAACAAAAACGGAATCAGTTAAAAATGCAACGACAGACAATGTAGTAGTAAGGCCCAAAATGCCGACTTCTGACATATAGAATCTTGCAGGAGGTATGTTAAACCATAAAAATGAAAACAAAGTTCCTGTAATGACAGCACAGAACGTAGCTAAATCTATTTTTCCTTGAGAAAAACTGATAATGGTAAAAGCGCCAAACATTGATGCAAAAGCTCCTCCAGCCAAACCATCTAACCCATCTATGATACCGCCTGACCAACAGGCAATCATGACAATGATAAATAGGGGCAGGTAAAAGATTCCTATTGAAAAATGCCCCAGCAAAGGGATGGTAATGATATCCCACCCAAGCTTATAGTAAAACCAAGCTCCCCCGATCAACCCCAATAAAAAAACCATCAATAACCTATTCTTAAAAGTTATTCCTCCTCCTATATATTTTCCAAGCGAAGAGATAACAAATATGTCATCTATGAGTCCAACTAAAGAAGCGATAACAAACGTAAACAATGGCAGCCAGGTCTGAGACCTTGAGAAAAAATTAAATTCAGCAAAATTTGAATCTGGGAAAATTAAAGAAATCAAGTAGAAAATCAAAACAACTATTAAGGTTGTAATTAAAATCAACAATCCGCCCATTCTGGGAACTTTCGTTTCCCTTTCTTGGTGAAGCTGGTTGAAAATTACTGCATCTTCACCGGTTATAGCTTTTTGCCTGGCCGTTTTTTTCCAAAGCTTGTATTTGTATAAAAAATTTATTAATATCGGCGCCAATAAAACTGCTATCAAGCTAGCTACAGCAGATATTCCAAGAACTTTAATAACTTCAAAATCAAGTAGTGACATTATTATAAAGCTTATTAAACAATATTATTCATCAAACTCCGTTAAAATTTTCTATTAAGTATTCTACTGCAGACAACCTGTCTTCAGAACCTAAAACTATATTTATAAAGTATGCATTATCTGGATTTTTCTTTATAACCATATAACATCCTCTGGCCTCGTTTGTAAAGCCTGTTTTTCCCCCAACGACTCCTGGCACAATCCCCAAAAGATTATTGGTGTTTATTAATTTATGGTGAAAAGTTCCATTGTCTAAATATAAATTGTATTCTTTAATTGATATTATTTCTCTAAAAAGTGGCTGATTTTCATATAAATATTCAGATAGATTAGCCAAATCTTGAGCTGTAGAATAAGAATCCTGATTAAGTCCAGAGCTGTCTGCAAAATGCGTATGTAATAATCCAAGCTCTTCGGCCCTTTGATTCATTAAAGATACAAAATTATCAACTCCCATAATTTCAGCTAAGGCGTAAGCTGCTCTATTGCTCGATTCAATTAATGATATATATAATAAGTTTTTCACTGAAAGAGTTTCTCTTAACTTCAAACTTCCCTGCTCTCCTGTCTGACTCATTGCAGCTTCATTAATAGTCGTTTTAGTATTTAAATCGTATTTCTCAAGAACTAATAAAGCAGTCATTAACTTTGTCAGACTGGCTATTGGAAGCTTTTTATCTTTATCCTTTTCAAAGACTGTTTCTTTAGAATGAGGAGTTATTTTAACAACGATTGCAGATTCTGCATTAAATTCATACTTTTTAACTTCAGTTAAAGGGATAGCTGTTAACTCGCTCTTAGTTACAAGAGTATTTTCTGCAGCTAAAACATCATCGTTATTCTGATTATTTTGATTATCATGTAAGGAATTATTGTTTAAATAATAGTTATACGTACTATTTTGCAGACTCGCTAAAGCAATACTGCCTGAAAAAGTATTGATCATTAAAAACGTTGAAGATAAAATCAACAATAAAGAAAAAACAAACAGAGCTATGGTATTGCTGCTATATTTTTTTTCTTCGGGCTCATTAGGTATTATGCTTTTATCCCCATCCATTTTTATTTTTTTGTTTTAGGCTTTGCTATTATTTCCTTTTTAGGAGTTGCAGATTCCCCGCCTGGGCGGGCAGGTTTTTCCTTTACAACCTTAAGATACAACTCTTCTAATTGTTTTGGATAAATTTCGCTTGGAGCTGACATCATCAGATCTCTTCCGTCTCCTGTTTTTGGAAAAGCAATAACCTCACGAATATTTGGTTCGTTGAGCAATAAAGCAACAATTCTATCGATACCAGAACCAATTCCGCCATGAGAAGGGGCTCCAAATTTGTAAGCCTCTAACATATGTCCGAATTGTGCTGTGATTTCTTCTGCTTTATATCCCATAATAGAAAACACAGCTTCAATAGCTTCTGGTGTATTATTTCTAATACTGCCACCTCCTATCTCTGAACCATTAAGAGCGATGTCGTACTGAGTTGTTAAAATATGTTCAATGTTTTTCTTCGCTAAAAGATCTGCCATATGTTCTAGCTTTGGAGCTGAAAACGGATTATGGGTAAATGTCCATTTTCCATCATCAGTTTTTTCAAAAAATGGAAAATCAATTATCCAGCAAAATGCCAATAAATTTAGGTCAGATTTATCTTTGCGAAGATCAGGCTTATCTGACTGATACTTTTCCATAGCTTCTTTGTAACTTATTCTTGGAAAGGGAATCTCCTGAATCTTTTTTTCTGGGAATAATGTCTGAACCATGTTAATTAAAAGACGCTCGTACAATTCCATAAAATCGTCCCTTTGAATAAAACTCATCTCAACGTCAATTTGAGTATGTTCAGTCTGTCTATCCCCCCTTGGGTCTTCATCTCTTAGGCATTTAGCAATCTGGAAGTATTTTTCAATGCCAGCAACCATTAAAAGCTGCTTATATTGTTGAGGCGACTGTGGAAGAGCATAAAATTTTCCAGGATGCAATCTTGAAGGAACAACAAAATCTCTTGAACCTTCTGGAGTTGATTTTGTTAAGGTAGGAGTTTCAATTTCAATAAATCCTTCTGTATTGAAAAAATCCCTGACAAAACGTATAACTTTATGTCGTGCAATAAGATTATTTTTTAATCTCTCTCTCCTTAAGTCTAAATATCTATACTTCATCCTCACTTCTTCGTTTATTTCCATGCCATCAGTATCAATTGAAAATGGCAGAGTTTGTGCCCTAGAAAGCACAATTAACTTTTCTACTGATAACTCAACTTTTCCGGTTTCAATTTTATCATTAACCATATTTTCTGGCCGATTAACAATTTGTCCTTCCAATTCTACAACCCACTCTGTTCTTACATCGGCAACTGCAGCATAAGCATCTTTACTACTTGGCACAAAAACACACTGCAAAATCCCAGAGATATCTCGTAGGTCAATGAAAACTATTTTTCCGTGAGCTCTTCGTATATTCACCCATCCTGCAACCTTAACTTTTTCCCCAACATGTTTTGCCGCTTGGCTTATTAAAAATCTCTGCATAGTCTATTTTAAATTAATTCTAAAAACTTTCTGGGGCCAACCTGAATTTTTGTACCTGTAGTTGTTTTAACTATTTTTTGCCAATCTTTTTGTACCTCCCCATTAATTTTTACTCCTCCTTGTAAAATTAATCTTTTAGCTTCTGATTTAGAAGAAGCTAATCCTGTATCTTCTAATAATTCAAGAATTGGAACTTCTGGTCTATTCATTTTAAATTTTTTAAAATCAGGGTTTTTATCTCTAAATGTTTTATTGAATTCTTCTTCTGCCATGTTAGCAGATTTTTCTCCGTGATACATTTTTACAATTTCATTTGCCAATCTTGCTTTCTGATCTCTTGGGTTTAATTTTTTAATTTCCTCAATTTCTTCTAAAGAAACTCGAGTCACCAAAGTAAAATATTTTATGATAAACTCGTCTTTCAATGACATTACTTTACCAAACATATCATGAGCTGAGTCCAAAAGGTTTATCGTATTACCCCAGCTTGAACTCATTTTCCTGCCATCTAATCCTTCAATAAGTGGATTAAGTATTATATCTTGCGGTTCTTGTTTGTAGTATCTTTGTAATTCCCTACCGGTTAATAAATTAAACCTCTGATCCGTTCCACCTAATTCAACATCTGCTTTTACTGCAACTGAATCATATCCTTGAAATAGAGGATACATCATTTCAAGATAAGAAACTCTTTTTCCAGCTTCTAATCTTTTTGCAATAACTTCTCGAGCTGCAAATTCATGTAATCCGAATAAATTTGCCATTTTGGCAATTTCCATAAAACCTAACTTCTTAAGCCACTTAGAGTTATAGGATATTTCGCATTTTTTGATATCTAAAATTTTTCCAGCTTGCTGTATGTAGGTTTTCATGTTTTGCTTTACGTCTTTTTCTGAAAGCATTGGCCTTTCTGATTCTTTATCTGAAGTGTCTCCTATGATCCCCGTAAAATCTCCAATAATTAAAACAACCTTATGACCAAGATCTTGAAAATCCTTTAATTTAAGCAAAGGAATAGATCTGCCAATATGAATATTAGGACTTGTCGGATCTATGCCGAGTTTAACTCTCAGCTTTTTACCAGATTTTAACTTTCTCTCAAGAGAATCTCTATTAATAACCTCTTCTACTCCCCTGGTTAAAACCTCGTTTATTTTATCTTTATCCATTCTAAAATTATAATTCAAATGAGGGAAAAATAAAAGACTAAAAAGTCATTTATTTTAACCGAATGCAGAATTATATGAATAGTTTTCTTATTCATATATCAATTTTCTTAGAAATTATCTACCATTTTATAAATATCTCCTGCGTCGTTCGCCTTATCGCTTTCGCTTCGCTCAAGCTAGCTCTTCGGTTCCGGCTCACTCCTTAGAAACCCTCGGTTTCTAACACTCGCTTCGCTCGTTGTTTTCCTACACGGGGAAATACCCCTTGATCCGCAGAGCATCCTGAAGTGAAACGGAAGCTGATTTCCCCGACCCCCTTTGTGGCAGGATATATTTAAAACTCGTCTACGAGTTTATAAATATCTCCTGCGCCCATAATGATTAAAACATCGCCTTGTGCAATATTTTCTTTAACAAACTTTACTGCATTTTCCTTTTCCATATAAACAAAATTAGTTTTATCAACCTTTTCAGCCAACATTCTTGAATTAATATGAGAAGTAATTTCTTTCTCTTCTCTACCTGCCACGTCATAAATATCAGTAATAATTATTTGATCAATTGGAACATTCTTAAAAACTTCAACGAAATCATCAAAGAGATAATGTGTCCTTTGGTATTGATGCGGTTGAAATATTAGCCATATTGTTTTATTAAGATATTTTTCTCTGGCAGCATTAAGGGTTGCTGAAATTTCATTTGGATGATGCCCGTAATCACTGATTAGGGTACAGCGTATAGGGTTTAGACTGTTAGGTTTATTAAGTATTTTTTCAAAAATCTCAAAACGTCTCCAACTTCCCTTATATTCAGATAAAGATTCAATAGCAACTTCACTTTCAATCTTTAGTATTTTAGCAACCCTTAAAGCAGCCAATGCATTTGAAACATTATGATCTCCTGGAATCTGCATCACCTTTTTCAATTCAGTTGATTCCGAATCTTTTAAAGAATAAAATTCTGTTGTGAAATCTCCAGAAGAAATTCCAACTAAATTATTATCATCCCCATTAGCAACCAAATACCCATCTTCCGGAAGTTTTGCAATAAAATCCTTAAACGTTTTAACAACTGTCTCAAAATCAACAAAATAGTCTAAATGCTCTTTATCTACATTGGTTATAACTTCAATTTTTGGATCATACTCCAAAAAAGATCCATCATATTCACAAGCCTCAATAACTAAGTATTTACTTTTACCTTCTTTAAAATTAGAATCCCCGAACTCTTTTAGCAAAGTTCCTACAATCACCGTCGGATCAAATCCTGCTTTTTCTAACATTAAGCCAATCATGGCAGTTGTTGTGCTTTTTCCATGAGCTCCGGCAACAGCAATCGTATAATATTCTTTGGTTAATTCACCTAAAGCCTCTGGATAAGATTTTAATGTAATTCCCAAATCCAAAGCCCTTTTGTATTCAGCATTATCTTTTGGGACCGCTGGACTATAAACCACTACATCAATTCCCTCTTTGATATTTTCAGCAGCGTTACCAATCATTACCTCAATCCCCTTTCCTTTTAGTAAATCTGTTATTTCTGAAGCAACCAAATCAGAGCCAGAAACTTCATGGCCCTTCGCAAGGTAATACTGAGCTAAGGCTGAAACTCCAATCCCCCCAATTCCAATACAATGTATTTTTATCCTATTCTTCATAGTCTCTTAGTTTTAAAGCAAACGACTCAATTATCGTATATGCTGGGCCTTTTTTAGTCAAAACGCTTTCCATAACATCAATTGACTCCACTTGAACATCTAAATCTATATTTTCATTAATTTCTGGAATTTCCTCAAGGTCCATGCTCCTTAGCTGCATCTGATTGATTCTGGCCAAAGTTACATGGGGACTAAATCCCCTATACTCTGGCTTGAATCTAACTGATTCTTCTAATTCTTTTTCCAGCTCTTTTTTTAAAGACGATAATTCTTTTGACTTCTGAATTATTAACCAAACCATCTTATACGGCATTTTGCCTGTTGGGCCGTAACCTATAGATTCTAATTTCAAATTAAAACTATTGTTATTTTCTGCCGTTCTTTTTGCTGCCATGCAGACCTCTCCCATTTCTTGATCTGTGATGTTTCCTAAAAATGCCAACGTGATATGCAGATTTTCCGATTCGACCCATTTGGCTGGCAGATCTTTGAAAGTATCTTCATGGCGAGACAATAGTTTTTTTATTTCAGGAGGAAAATTGATAGCTATAAAAACCCGATGTTTTTTAATCATGTATATAGATTTAAGTATATTAGCAAAAAAAACATCTAATTTCCATTGATCCCGTTAAAAGCTCAGAAGTATCACGTATGTATAATAGTCCCCTAAAATTACAAGCTTGTAATTTTAGGGGACTATTATATTCGAGGTATCACCACAATACATAAGAAAACTTCTAACGGAGTTGACACCAATAAAAGAAGTAGTAAAATTAAAATCGTGTCGAATTTCGTCACTGGCTCGTTGAAAAAGGATGCCATCATGGAGATTGGAATCGGTTCACATCTTGAAATTCATGCTCATGGGAATTTCCTCGAAGGAGTTGTCAAGGGTAAAGAAGGAGAAGAGCTTGAAGTTGAAGTTACGTCGCCTATAAAATTCCAGGGACTTCCTCTTCAGCTCAATGAAGGAGATGTAATCTTTCCAAATGATGGGGATGAAATCGACGACGAAGAAAATGAAGAAGAAAAGCCACTACCTAAAATTATTCTGGGAAACAAAAAACCAGAACAAGAGAGGCCAACAGAATTGGAGATCTTAATGCAGCATTAATCTCAATAACGTCGATCGAACACCTGTCAAACAAACCCTCACGCTTCGCGCGACGAGGGCTTTTTATTTTCAAAGGAATGAGCATCTAAAAATGTAACGCATTATATTTTTATATGCAAATGAGTGCAGAAAATATGCTTTGCATATTTTGTTTTTTAAGATTGAAATTAGTGATGGGGTTTGTTTATAATGTTATAATCTTAACTATGGAGACAAACAAGGAGCTTTCTATCATATTTAAAGATACTGCTGAACTTTTGGTAATCAAGGGAGATTCTGCTTTCAGAATAAATGCTAATAGAAAAACAGCTGCTATTTTAGATAATTTAGAAAAAGATATTTCAGAAATATATAAAGAAAAAGGACTGAAAGGCATCAGAGAAACAGGCATTGGAGAAAAAAATGCCAAAAAAATAGAGGAATATATCAAGAAAGATAAAATAAAGTCATACAATGATTTAAGGCAAGAAACTGCTATACGCCAGCTCGTCACTCACTTTTTTATATCAAAAGGCGTAGGGTTGCAAGAATTGAAAGAAAATGCTAAAAAAAGAAAGATAATCTATTCAAGATTCACTAAACCGGCAAAGCAGCTTTTAGAGCTAGCTGGCTCAATTGAAAAAGCTAAAGAAGCAATTGACAAAGTAGCTGCCTGGGCAAATTCAAGAAAATTAGATTACTCAATTGAAACAGTTTTTAAAAAATGGCTAGAATTAGATAGGTTAAAGCCAAAAGAAATAGTCAAAAAGCCATTTTATAAGGGAGATCCCATGATCTGGTCAGAATCCAAAAGGAAATGGTATGTTATATCAAAATCTGGAGAATGGCTACTGTTTGCCGATAAAGAGTCTGAAATGGAATGGAAAACCATAGATTAATGCAAAATGCAAATATCAAAATGCAAAATGACAATATAAAATTTAAAATAAACCGCGCGAAGCGCGATGCAAAAACTTTGAATTTTGATTTTTAAACTTTAAATTTAATATAATGCTTACCCATACAGAATTAAAAAGAGGAACACAATTTATCTATGAAGACCAGCCATGGGAAGTGCTGGATTCTTTGCATGTAAAAATGGCTCAAAGAAGGCCTGTTGTCCAAACAAAAATAAGAAACTTGCTTAACGGATCAGTCCAAGAAAAAACATTCCAGCAAGGAGATGTTTTTAAAGAAGCAGATATGATAAAGAAAAATATAAAATTTCTTTACTCTAATAAAGGAGATTATTTTTTTTGTGAAGAAAATGATCCTTCAAAAAGATTTTCTTTTAAAGAAGAGCAGATTGGAAATCACGCCAAATTCTTCAAGCCGAACTCTTTGGTTCAAGGATTAATTTTCAATGATAAGATTATTAACGTATTGGCTCCGATAAAAGTACAATTGAAAGTTGTAGAAACTCCACCTGGAGTAAAGGGAGACAGGGCTCAAGGAGGAACTAAAGAAGCTACATTAGAATCTGGAGCTGTAATACAAGTTCCCTTGTTCATAGAAGAAGGAGATATCATAGAAGTTAATACAGAATCAGAACAATACGTGAAAAGAGCTAATGAGTAAAAATTGATTCTATAAAAAAACCGGGAATAAAGCCCTGGTTTTTTTGTCAGTTTTTTTAAATCCTATTGGCCTAAATTCAAATCAAGAAGTTCAATAGGTTTATCTTTAACAGTAATTTCTACCTTTAAGCCCTTTGAAACTTTTGAAACTTCGTATATTTTTGCGCAAGTGACAGGATAAAATTCGGGTTTTAAAGACAAGCCACAGGGATTTGGATTAGGTAAGAATGGTGATGCTTGATTATCTATATTGGCAAAAACTCTTCCACCAGAATCTACAATGTTTCCTAAATCCCAGCCATAAGAACCAGTAGCTGTTTTCCCTTTATTCTGAGCACCAACAACAACTTGAATGAATTTTTCAGTAGTAGTTAAATCTTTTTGATATTGGTTTTTAGCTTTTAATACATTCCCTAAATCCTCTGATGATTCTAAGGTAAAATTAATATCTCCTATTTGTTTCTCGTAAACTGGTTGTGTCGGTTCTTGTACCACCAGTTCTACATTCTGTGGACTTTTCTTGGTAGTGTTTGCTCTTGCAATAAATATAATAAAAATAATAAGTATAATAACAAAAACAATAGCCCCTCCAATTAAGAGAAGTTTTGATATTTGCCCTTTTTGCCTCGCCCGTCTGGCCTCGCCCGGAGGCTGATGGCCGAGGGCTATGGCCAAGGGATTTGAAAAACTATTAATATTTTTTTTCACCCCCACACCAAACGAGTTTATTATTTCAAGATTTTTCAATCTTGAATATAGTTGGCTCGTTGAAATTATATATTTGTATTACTAACTATACTACCACTCCACACATTTTGGGAAAAATTCAAAACTCGTTATGGTGTGGGGGTTCATATTATATAAATTATAACACCCAAAAATAATATATTAAAGAGATTTAGCATTATTAACTCTATCTATCCAATTACCAAATGCACAATCTTCTGAATGCTTCGGAGCTTTATCTTCTCTTAAAAGCATGACAGCATCTTTGAAAATTTCATAAATATCAGATGGGTTGGTATCTATTTCAACCACTTTTTTCCTAAATGGCAATCGATCAATAAATCCATTTTCCTTATCAACGATATAAAAAGCTAAATAACCTTTTCTTTTAGTCTTGTATCCATTTTTCTCAAGCAAAAAAGTATAGGTATCTAATTGGAGCTGAAACCTATCATAAACGTTGGCAACCTTGCTGCCAGTTGATTTATAATCTAGTGCAGCAACTTTACCATCTTTAAATTCTAAAACATCATCAACGGCCCCAAACAGTGTAGCTTGTAATTCAGCATCATAATATCGTATGCCCTGAAAATTATCCCTCCATTGGTCTAATAACTTTTGGTTGCTAAAAAGATTTGCATCAATGTTGTTTTCTAAAATCAATGGATGGAGCTCTCTCCTTTTCCTGTAAGAATCAAATTCTTCTTTAAGCAAGGTATCAACGGCAGAATTTAAAGCATAAGGATATGGAGGAGGCCTTCGTATTCCTAATTTTTTGTCTAAATAAAAACAAGCTGGGCATTCAAGATACAAATTTAGAGAATTTGGAGATAAATTTATTGCTTTTTCCATTGATTCATCTTATCAATTTTTAATTGTAATAAAAAGACCCTGCAGCGAAAAAATTTCGCCGAAGGGTCAAGATGTCAATCCCGCTAAGCGGGAAAGACTTCAAAGTTTCATCCTGCCTGCGTACGCAGGAACTCCCGAGAGGCCGACAAACCGAGGTCGCCGCCGAAGTTGACATACAGATCGTTGCGGACGCCGAGACCGCTCCCGTCAAAGCCACCGACGCTAACACAGTAGTCGCCCGAAGCTATGGAAGAAGTGCGAACGTGGACGCATTTGAAGAGATAGACACCACGAACCTCGTAGTAGGTCGTGATGAACCAGCTCATCTCGGCGGCGTTCGGGACTTCCTTATCCTTGGAGAGCAGTTTCTGCTGGGCGTCCCAGTTCTTGTTAAGGGAATTAAGAACCTCGGTCTTGCAGATGGCGAGCCATCGGCAGACGACTTTCTCGTTAGCAGCGAATGGTTGGTTCGTATACCACCCCCCGGCCTTAGAGTAGAAGAGGGACGACTTGGTGGAACGAACATCCAACAGTGACATCTCGGTGGGGGGGCCAGCCACAAGGGCATAGTTGTTCTCTTTGCACCACTTGAGTTGCTCCATCGAAGGCAGAGTTTCTGCGAGATGCTTGAGAGCTTCCTCGGAGTAAGTGATGCCGCAGGCTGCCATCACGTCCTCTGGGAAGATGATGTCATCTCCCATCACGATGTGAGCAGCCTCCTCTCGTGAGGGCGTACCATTCCGCAGGAACGCCTGGAGCGTCACTTTGGTGACTCGACCCGAATCGATTTGGCGGAACAGTTCTGCGAGCTGTGCAGGCGTCGGAGCATCCGAGGCCCAACCAGCAGTATGTGACTTTGACATCACACACCTCCTTTAGGGATAGAGAAAATTACCAGAAACGCTCTGGTAAACGACTGTGTCTCAGAAGATTGAGACAAGCCCGCCGTCGCTAAAGCTTTGGCGGACAGACCACTCTGAAAAATATCCAAAATGTTCACCCTGCGAAGCCTTGGCGAAGAAGGGCTTATCTCAAAGGTTTTTAATGAACACTCTCCACTATAGAATAATAGTCATTATTTGTCAAGCACCACCCACCTCCATTTTCCATACTGATCTTTATTGAATTCCCATTCTTTATAACCGTATTCTTTCAACAGTTTTTCTATTTGCTCTTTCTGAATGGAATCAAATTCCATAAATATCTTTCCGTTGGGATTCAAAAAATTCTTAGCACTTTTCAAAAATTTCTTTATATACTGCAAACCATCTCTACCTCCAAACAAAGCTTCTTTTGGCTCATACGTTAAGACAGATTTTTGTACTTTATTTTTCCTATTAACGGTGATATAAGGAGGGTTGGCAAAAATATAATCAAATGTACCTTTTACTCCCCTAAAAATATCTGATTGGATTATTTTATAACTGCTTTTATTAATCCCGTTTAGTTTGCAATTGATTTCTATCTGCTTTAAAAATTTATTTTCTTTTTCTGCGAAGACCACCTTTGATTTGTTGGTATGCTGTAAAATGGCAACTCCAATACAGCCAGATCCAGAAAATATATCCAAAACAAAAATATTATTCCTTCTAATGTCTCTCAATATCTTTTCAACCCAGTATTCTGTTTCTGGACGGGGTATTAAAGGCTTTTTAGACAAATCAATTTTGCACCCTAAAAATTCGCTGAAGCCAATAACATAATCTAATGGCTCGCCTTTCTTTAACCTAATAATATCTTTCTCGAATTGGTGATTTGGATTCCCTTGATATTTTTCTTTTAATAACCATGTAACTCGGTTAAATAATTTTGACTCTGGCAAAATTACCGCTCCGCGGTATTTAATTGGGTAAATTTCTTTTTCCATATACTATTTTTACATCAAAAAAATAAAAAGCCCAAATTTCTCTGGGCTCTGGGCTTTGGGCTTTGGATTTGGCTTTTATTGACCTACGAGATTGGTGAGCTGACGTAGCTCAACCATAGGCGAATGAATCAATAAGAGCTTCTTATTTCCTTTTTCATCCTTTTCTCCTGTATCCCAAATCAATGGATTTTTGTCATCGTATGGGCAATGTGGACAGTGTAAGTATTTCGCCTTTATCATCTCCCCGGCAATCGGAAAAGAATAACCATCACCCTCCTTAAGTTCCCTGACAAGAGATTCCTTGCCGCAATTTTTACAAACAACCCTGTCGTCTAAATTGCAACTTACACTCTTAGTCATGACCAAGCCATCCTTTCCTTTTTTTTGAAAAGAACCAGAAAAAAAACCGCTCTGCGGTTTTTTAAACATCTATTGCTAATATTTCTACTTTTGTAAACTTTTGCCTGTGTCCAATTTTTCTCTTGTATCTTTTCTTTGGCTTATACTTGAAAATAATCAATTTCTCTCCTTTTATCTGTCCTAACACTTTTGCTTGGACTTTTGCTCCTTTTACCAACGGTGTTCCAATTTCAAGCTTTCTATTTTTATCACACAACAAAACTTCAGAGAATGTAACCTCTTTCCCCTCTTCTATATCCAATTTTTCAATTTCTATTTTGTCTCCAGGAGATACAATATATTGCTTACCTCCAGTTTTTATAACAGCTAACATTACGGTTTAGTTTAGCAAAAATACACCTATTGGTCAAGTCTTCACCTTTCTCTTGATATTTCCGTTATTGATATTGAAGCTTACTTACGTTTAACAACCCTTTTTACACCAATTAACCTTAAGGTGAAGACTCAATATCTGGACCTTCAATTCTCTCAATTTCTATTTTTAAATCACCATCGGTTAATTTAACCACATCCTTATCTATTTTACCTAATTCTTTATAGGCTGAATTGTATGAGTTAACCGTTGTGCTTAAATTATTTCCCACTTTTTTCATATAATCCTCGTAGGCTACAATATGTTTTTGCAACATTCCTACATTTTTTAAAATATCCTTTGTTCCCTCTTGAATGCTATATGCTCTAATCCCCTGGAAAATAGCCTGCAGTGTAACATAAAATGTTGTCGGTGAAACAATATGCACTTTTTTGTCTCTGGCTGCATACTCTAAAAGACTTCTTGTGTTAACCTTAACCGCCCCTACTTTATTTACCAAAAGATCATAAAAAATTCCTTCTGCTGGTATAAACATTATGGCAAAATCCATCGTATTTTCGTTGGGGCGAATATACTTTGCTGTTTCATCAATTCTTTTCTTTAAATCATTTTTAAATTCGTTTTCTAAATCTGCTCTTCTTATTGGATCTGATTCTTCAGTGATTCTTGTGTAGTTTTCCATTGAAAACTTTGAATCCACTGGAATTATTTTTTCTCCAAAAAATATGGCAGCATCAACTTTATCTCCATTTTTAAACTGGTACTGCAATTGATACTGATTTGGCTGAAACACATCTTTTAATATAGAATCTAAAAAATATTCTCCAAGATTTCCTCGATGTTTTGGATTAGTTAAGGTGCTTTGGAGTTTTTGAAGCTGGTCGGCAAACCCCACCACTTGCTTACTGGTGGCATCTAATTTAGTCAGTTGCTCGGTAACATTTTTAATAATGTCAGCTGAATGCCTGAATTGTTCTTGGACATTCTTATTAGACTCAGAAAGTTTTGTATCTAAAACCTGGGAGATATGGTTCATCTGCTGCTGAAGCATTAAAAGGTCATTCCCCTTTTCTTCTGGTTTCTTACGTAACAGCAAAAAAATAACAGCTCCAATGCCTAATATAATTAAAATGTAAAATAGTATTGTGTAATCCATTTGTTCATAAAACTTGAAACATGAAACATGTAACAAATCTTATGTTATTTTATCTTAAAAAGAAAAAAGTCGCAAACACGTTCGCGTGTTTGCGGCATTAAGTTTTAATGGTTACTAAAATTCTACTTTATAAACACTTCTGTGATTAAGAAAGCGATATATATGAACAATAAAAACAAAGCTTCCCTCCTGCTGATTTTCTTGTTGGTCATTATAAATAACAGAGAAAAAGCTGCTGCAATAATCAAGAAAGTTCTTGCTGCCAAAAACAAAGATAAATCCTTTATTTCAAATGGGAAAAATATGACAATGATACCCAAAATCAACGTAGCGCAACTAATAACAGAACCCATCAAATCTCCTAATACCATCCAGTTTTCTTCTTTTCTGGCAGAAATGATAGAAAAATAGGTTTCTGGAAAACAATTTCCCAAAGCTACAATAATAATACCCACTAACGATAAAGAAACTCCAAGATTGTTAGCAAAGAATTGGGCTGACCACACTACTGCTTGAGATGCAACCAATAAAATAACGACAAGGAAAATAATTTCAAATATCGTCCAAACAAATCCAGCTGAACTCAGCTGATGATTACTTTTGCCCCGATAAATTTTTCTAAACCTCCCCTCTTCTGCAAAAAGCCACCAGGCATAAAACAGAAAAGCAAAAATAAGTATTATTCCATCCATTCTATCCAATTTCCCGTCCCATATTAAAAGCAGGGGCAAAATAGCTATGGCAGTTGTAAACATAGCTGTTTTTTGAACCATCTCGCTTTTTGCCGAAAGCCCTTTCTTGCTAAAGAAAGTTGCAATTGCTAAAACGATAGTAAGGTCAACTAAGTTTCCTCCAATTATATCTCCTAAGGTTATTTCCGGTTTTCCCTGCCAGGCGGCATTGAAATCAACAAACAGATTAGGCAGGCTTCCAGCCATGGCTATGACAAAAAAAGCAATGACAAATTCTCTCCAGCCAAGGAATCTGGCTATCTTATCAAGAGATTTTATAATTCTCGAGCTTAAGAAAGAAAGTACTAAGCAAGAAAGTATAAAGAAAGATACTACAAAAAAGAGATCCATATTAATTTAAGTATAACATTTATTATAAGAGGTAAACTACTTCATATATAATTCCCAAAATAAAGACTAGAGATAACGGATAAATGATATAATTTTTTCCTCCTATTTTTTTATACATCATTAAAATCATGATTCCGTTTATTCCCAAAAATACTCCTCCCACAAAACCTATTAAAGCTATGAAAGAATTAAATCCTAAAAAGTAAAGCATTAAAGGAGGAAAACAGGTAAAGACCCACGCTGGAAATTTTTCTACCTTCAGGTCATAGATAAAAACTTCTTTTAAGAGTAGGGCCTGACTAACAAAGCTGGTAAAGGTTGTAATGACTCCAATAAAAAGCGCTATTGAAATGATCCCATCACCCAATGCATCTTTTATTCCCACCAAAGCGGAATCAGTTGTTTGGCCCCCCGTGATAGACAACGTTAAAAAGATAAAAAATAAATAAATGGCTACTGGTAGTAAGGTTCCGATGATAATAACTTTTTTAAATATTTTTTTTCTACGCCTTAGCATCTCTTCAACTTCTGGAATAAGACCGGTTCCCCATAAAGCAAACATAATAGCTCCGTACGGCAAGAACAACACTTTCCAGTCTGACAAATTTTCAGTTGGCAGAAAAAAATTTGCTAATTTGATATGGTAGAATCCTTTAATGAATATAAACAGCAAAGAAATAAGCAATAATATGATTGCCCAAAATTCAGCTTTAGCTACCAACTTTACTCCAAAATAAACAACTGAAATTAAAACTAAAAAATAAAAAAGAAGGTATACAATAAAGCTTCCTCCGAAGATAGGACTGAAAATAGCCGTCAAAAATTGACTCCCTATCATAAGGTAAGCCAATAGAATTCCCAATGTGCCGACGACCATTAACATAATCGAAAACCTTTCTGCTCCTTTTCCTAAATAAAATTTAACAAATCCGGGAAATCTTTTATAATCAGGTGTCTTTAAACTGATTTCTCCTGTAATGACGTGAATAAAAACTATCAATGCAGTAAGGAATACAAAATAAAAAAGCGTCAACCAAATACCAACCTGCAATGCGATGTAAGGCAACAATAGAAAACCAACTCCTATGATGCTGCCTGACAACACAGCAACAGGGTAAATGTAATTCTTAAATAAATTTATAAACATTATTTTATTATAACTTTTTTTATTATTACCGACAATTAAAAAATGTGGATAAAATTATATACTTTAAAAAATTAAAATATCACTTAGACAAAAAACAATTTTTATGATATAAAAACGTAATTGCTCTCATCGTCTAGCCCGGTCTAGGACGCCAGGTTCTCATCCTGGTAACTGGGGTTCAAATCCCCATGAGAGCGCAGAAAATTTAACAATTTTAAATTCCTTATATATGCAAGCAGGTATAGATTATGCTTGCTTTTTTGTTGTATAATATATCAATGCGAATCGTTAAGAAATTTATAGTATTATTTATTTTTTCTTTTTGCTTTTTTGGTGCAACTTCTGTTAGTGCAGCCACCTTATATTGGGTTGGTGGTTCTGGAGATAATGTAGGAACTAATGCCAATGACTGGTCTACTACCAATCCTACTGTCTGTAATAATGGAGGTGGTGATGCTTCTGCTGTTCCTGGTGCATCTGACATAGCCACTTTTGACCCTGATTGCGATAATAACGCTACCATTGCCGCAAACTGGTCAGTGGCTGGTATTGATATCCAATCTGGCTACACAGGAATCATTACTCAAAATAATAGTGTTACTATTACCGTTGGCACCTCTAATTGGACTCAAGCAACTGGAACATTTACCGGAGGAAATTCAAGCATTACCCTTAACGGTACATTTACCCTTTCTGGAGGAACATTTACAGCAACAAGTGGCACGATTTTTGCTAATAGTGATTGGACTTACACCGCCGGCACGCTTAATGCCGGTACAGGCACTGTTATCTTCTCCCATACCTTTAGCCAGGTCCTGACTATTTCTGGTAGCCATACTCTCAATAACGTTACCTTTACTAAAGCCCACAATCAATATCTAGATGGTTCTATCACGATTGCCTCAGGCACAACCTTAACCGTCACTGGCACTCTGACTTTTGATGAACCAGGTGGAGCTGACAACTCGGTGGATATTAATACCGGTACCATTGCAGCACAGGGAAATGTCACCATTGCAGATAGTGGTAATTATTCTGGCACAGCTACTCTCCTCATCAACGGCACTGGCAACCAGACTTTTACTGGTAATGCCACTCTGACTAGTGGTGGCTTTATGAATGTCACCATTAACAAAGCTTCCGGAACATTAACGCTATCAGGAACTATTGTTGAGGGAGCAGTTAATTATAATGCCACTGGCTTGCCAGCAACAACCTGGACCTACACCGCCGGCACACTCGATGCTAGTACAAGCACTGTTATCTTCTCCCATACCTTTAGCCAGGTCCTGACTATTTCTGGTAGCCATACTCTCAATAACGTTACCTTTACTAAAGCCCACAATCAATATCTAGATGGCTCTATCACGATTGCCTCAGGCACAACCTTAACCGTCACTGGCACTCTGACCTTTGATGAACCAGGTGGAGCTGACAACTCGGTGGATATTAATACTGGTACCATTGCTGCTCAAGGAAATGTCACTATTGCAGATAGCGGTAATTATGCAGGGACGGCTACTTTACAGTTTACAGGTTCGGCGAATCAAACATACACTAACAGCTCAGGCGGCACAAATCTTAGCGGTACCTGGACTATTAACAAATCTGCTGGTACCGTGACTCTTGCTTCCGCACTTTCTGTCAACGCCAGTGGTCAAGATCTAACTATTACTTCAGGCACCCTCTCACTTACCGGATATAATTTAACGGTAAATGATGTCTTAACCGTGGGAGCTTCAGGAACTTTGCAACTCTACGGAGCAGAAACTATGACAGCTACCACTAAAACCCTTAATACAGGATCTATCGTCAAATTCACAGGAGATGGCGATGGGTTGACCGATACCTATACTGTTACCAACTATTTTTCGGGATCTTACAATAACCTCACGATTGTCTCAACTGATGGCGCCACCGATGCTTTTCAATCGAGTGCCGCTTTAGCAGTCGCCGGTACTTTTTCCATAAGTTCTGGCTCAGCTTACAATCTTAATGGTAGCAACCTGACTGCCACAGGTATGACCATGGATAATTCAGGCACATTAAAACTGCAAGGAGGAGAAACTTTGACTAATTTTACCAACGACACTGATTCTGGAATTGTACAATACAATGGCACTTCATCTTACACCGGTCTGAAAGCTGGTAATAGTTACTATAACCTTACTTTTAACGGTTCTGGCGGAAGCTGGACTTTACAAAATGACACCACCGTCTCCAATGTTCTCACCATCACCGCAGGAACTCTCAATGGAGGATCAGCCACCTTAACTCTTTCAGGCACCGGAACCGTGTTCAACAACTCAGCCACCTTCGCCGGAGCTACCTCAACCATTGCTATCACTGACACTTCATCAACATCAAAAACATTCGCAGGCGGAGGCAGTACGTTCTACAACCTATCTATTACGGGAGCAGGAACCGGGGCTGTTATTATCCAAGGATCAAACACCTTCAATACACTTACCATCGGAGCTCCAAAGACGGTTACCTTTACTTCAGGAACGACACAGACATTTAATGGCAATTTTGTTTGTACAGGAAGTTCAGGAAACATTATTACCTTAGGATCTTCAACAACATCCCAATCAACCCTATCAAAAGCTTCTGGCACGATCGATTGTGATTATGTAAGCATCTCATATTCAAATGCTACAGGTGGAGCTACTTGGCATGCAGTTGCCACCGCAACCAATGGAGGGAATAATACGGGATGGATTTTTGGATTCGCAGTTGCACCAACACCTACACCATCTCCATCACCCCTGCCACCTCCACCTCCAACAGTTCCATCATTTAAACAAGCTCACTTTAGAATCTATAAAGATGATGCAGCTTTAAATTCAGCTACAGCCTATGCAGCCCAAGATACCAATGCAACCATACCAACCAATGTTATTTTCAGAATACGATTCCAAATAGCGAATATAGGAACAGCTACGGGAGATATTACGAGACGATTAGAGTTTAGAGAAGATTCAGGATCGTGGACGAGAATAACAACGAATTCAAATAACGTCCACTTGGCAAATTCTACATTCTATACCGATGGAGCATCTACCACAACATTACTCACTCCAACAGGAAGCTTTAATGCGGGACAGGGAAAAGATAATAGTCCTGATACCAGCCAGATATCTTTAACAAATGGATATTACACCGAAGACGAATATACAGTAACATTCGAGAATCAAGCTGCGAGCCACATTTATCAATTCAGAATTACCAATGCTGGTACGGAATTAAATGATTACACTAATATACCTGTAATTAATAATAGTGCAGATACCACCCCACCCACGCAATCTGACTTCAATCCTGTCAGCGGAATTGTTTTAAAAACTGCTACTCCCATTCTTACCTTCTCCCTCAATGAAAGAGGAGATTGTAGGGCTTCTACTCTTCAGAAGAGTTATGACCAAATGGCAACCGATGTCACCTGTTTTGGAGGAGGAGGAACTGATATGAAATGTTTTATCCCTAACTTAGGATCAAACGGATTAAAGATCATCTATACCGCCTGTCAGGATATTTATGGCAACAAGGATACGGCAGCTACTGCCCACAGTGTAAGCTATACCTTAAATATCAGTTCTTCGTCGTAT
>Ga0209515_10000166_pt1 | contig 125336 bp, 119 predicted proteins | sample Subgroupgradi54m_FD_187454 | JGI IMG/M metagenome (GOLD analysis project Ga0209515, IMG submission 187454) | Subsurface groundwater microbial communities from S. Glens Falls, New York, USA - GMW60B uncontaminated upgradient, 5.4 m (SPAdes)... ... | reverse complement strand
CTGCCGTATGCTGGACCGACTCCGACTCCTCGATCGTCAACCACTGAATTCCCGGTTCCTTTCGGAACCAGGTCATTTGTCGTTTGGAAAAATGTCTCGTGTCCCGTTTGAACCGCCGAACCATTTCAGCAGCGTCATACTCACCGGCCAAATGCTCGGCGACCTGCCGATACCCTAAGCCCTTCATGGCCGCGCTGTCGCGCTGGCACCCCTGGGCCAGGAGTTGCTGCGTCTCTTCGATCAAGCCATGAGCCAGCTGCCAATCGATCCGCTCCTCGATACGCCGATACAGCGCATCGCGGTGTCGGTTCAATCCGACAACCAAGGCTGAAAATGGCCGCTCAGCAAACCCATGCTTCTCCTGGAACTCCGACATCCGACGACTGGATAGCTGGTATACCTCCAGCGCGCGGATCACTTTCGATTCGTCGCGCGGGTGCAACCGCGCCGCTGCCACGGGATCGACCGCTACGAGTCGCGCATAGAGGCGATCATGTCCATGGTCCTTCGCCTCCTGCCGCAGGGCCGCCCGCACAATCGGATCGGCCGGCGGTGCGTCACACAAACCCTTGAGGAGGGTCCGCACATAGAGCCCTGTGCCACCCACTACCAGGGGAAGGCGGCAGTCTCGATAGAGGCGCTCGATCTCATCGACCGCCTGGCGGCGATACAATCCTGCATTAAATGGTTCGTCTGGATCGACGAGATCGATCAGTCGATGAGGAACCGCCTGGCGCTCCTGCAGTGCCGGTTTATCCGTCCCGACATCCATGCCACGATAGACTTGCCTTGAATCCGCCGTGAGCACTTCCGTCTCGAAAGCCTTTGCTACCTCGACCGCAACGCGGCTCTTCCCCACGGCAGTCGGTCCAACTATCACGACAACAGGCTTGAAGCGGACCTGCGTCTCGGAGAGACGACATGTCGCTCTCGCTGGAATGGCCATCATGTCCATCCAACCCGCCCGAACAACTTGGCAAGTTCATCTGTCGAAAGGCGAAACGCCGTGCGGCGCCCATGCGGGCAGGTCATAATCAATCCTTCCTGCACCCAATCGTGAATCAGCTGTCGAATTTCAGGAAGGGCCAAGGCACGTCCGGCCCGCACCGCTCCATGGCAGGCCAACGATGCCAAGACGGGTTGAACCCGCAGCTCCAGAGACGATGCACTGTCCCACTCTGTCACATCGTCGAGCAGATCCTGCACCAAGACCGCCGCATCCACCTTGCCCAGTCCAACCGGTACTCCGCGAATCGCGATGGCCGTGGCGCCAAATGGTTCAATCAGAAGACCGAGCTTCTCCAGATCATCAGAGCATTTGAGCAACAGCATGCTCTGCGCCGCCGACAGCTCGATCGGCTCCGGAATCAACAGCGGCTGCGAGGGAATATCCCGGCTCTGCCACCCACGCCAAAGTCGTTGAAAGAGGACGCGCTCGTGCGCCGTATGTTGATCGATCACTTGAAGCTCTTCGCCCACCTGCGCCACGAGATAGGTCCGGAGGATTTGCCCGAACGGCATAATGTCTGGCTTCTCTGCTAGTCTATACGCTGCGGCTGCCTCGTGGGCGAAAGCCAACTGACTTCCCTCGGCAATGCCGGACAGCGACACCATGTCACTACCAATGGTCCGGGAATCCTGCCTAGGAGCTGAGATCGAGGCTGCCGGGTGAGAATCCAGGAACGATGCGGTCTGCCGCTCAGCCGTGGGAGAGAAGCCCGGCGCCGTCTGCGACAACCCGGACGGCGTGAACCCCGACAGGACCTTCTGCTCGAAACCACCAAGTGCATGGCGAACCGACTGGCGCACCAACTGATGAAGCGCGTCTGTTTCCGCGAACCGCACTTCCTTTTTCGTGGGATGCACGTTGACATCAAGCCGATCCGGCTCGATGTCAAGAAAGAGCACGAATGTCGGGTGAGACCCTTTAGGAAGAAACGATCCATACCCTTCCATGACCGCATGAAACACGGTCGCATTGCGGACGGGACGCCGATTCACAAACAATTCCTGCGGCATTTTCGAGGACCGCGCATGGATAGGATCGACCATCACGCCGCGAATCGACAATCCGCCTGTCCTGCCTCGTACCTCAATGGTCCGATCGAGAAACCCCTGGCGATATACTTGAAGTATTCGATCGCGATCCGCTGTCACGGCAGGATAGTTGAGAAGCTCCTGGCCGTTATGGGTCAGTCGAAAATGCACCGATGGCCAGGCGAGGCCTGCGAGTTGCACAACATGGCTGATATGGGAAAACTCGGTCGTGGTCGATTTGAGAAATTTCTTTCTGGCCGGTTGATTGAAAAATAGATTGGAGACCTCGATCCTGGTGCCAGGCACGGGGGGCGCGTCCACGATTGCGCTGCCGGCCCCTGCAACCAAGGTGAACTGCGACCCCACCGTATCCTGCCTGGTCGCGGTCGTCACCAGCACATGGGAAACGGAGGCAATACTCGGTAACGCCTCGCCGCGAAAGCCCATTGTCGTCACCGAGGCGAGATCCCGATCGGATCGGAGCTTGCTGGTGGCGTGCCGCTCGAAGGCAAGGGGAAGATCGGTACGGTTGATCCCCTCTCCATCATCCGCAACTCGAATGAGGGCCAGTCCACCATCTTTCACATCGATCGTAATATGCAGGGCCCCTGCATCGAGACTGTTGTCCAGTAATTCTTTGACGACGGCGGCAGGACGCTCGACAACCTCGCCGGCCGCGATGCGGCTGACTACATCGTCTGGGAGAATATGGATCTTGGCGGAACAACTGGCGGCGGGCATGAAGCTAGACTCCGGGGAACGCTAGAAACAAGGGAGCCACCACGAACCGTCTCGCTGGACGTCCGATCATCGAATTTCTGCCAACTTATTCTTAGCCAGCTTCGCTTCGTCCGACGTGGGAAACTCTTCGATGACCCGTTTGAGATTCGTCTTTGATTTGGCGAGATCTCCGGTTTCTCCCGCCGCGAGCCCTAATTTGAACAGCGCCGCCGGCACCTTCTCGTTTCCCGGATACTCTGTTGAAAGGTACTCGAACGATTGCATCGCACGCACGTAATCTTTCTGCTGATAGGAGGACTCTCCCAACCAGTAGTAGGCATTGGGCGTCAGCGACGTACCAGGGAAATCTTTTACAAATCGCTGAAAGCCCGCCACGGCAAGATCGTATTTCCCATTGAGATAGTCGTTGTACGCCAAATTGAACGCCGACGTCGGGGTAATTGTGGAAATGCCGGGCATCATTGTCGGCGCATCTGCCGCGGAGACCGGCTTCTGTGGTTTAGAGAGGCGAGCAGGGTCAACTTGAGATGGCTCCACCTTGGGCATAACCGGAGCACCCGATGTCTCGTCGAGTTTGGCCAACCGGCCCTCTAACTTTTGGACCCGTGCAGACAGTTCATCGAACTTCGGATCGAGCTTCTGTCTAGCGGACTCGCTATCCTTCACCCGCTCCAGCGACTCCAACCGTCGTTGCAGCGCATCCAGCCGCTTTTGATCTTGCTCCTGAGACTTCGACACCGTCGCCAAGTGATCACGCAATCCCACAAAATCTGCGTGATTGGCACATCCGGAGAGCCACAGCACCACCCCGGCCATGAGAACGACCGACCCCCTTGAACCTGCTTTCTTGCGCATCACAGTTATCGCGACTCCTTCAATTGGGATAGTTTATCGGACGCTTTTCCTGCCTCAGGAGTCCGGGGATACAAGGTCACCACCTGTTTGAATGCCGAAGAAGCGCGCTTCTTATCTTTCATCGCCAGGTACGCATACCCCTTCTTCAAGATTGCCGCCGGCACTTTCTCGCTCTGAGGGAAATCCAGTTCGACGCGGTCATACGAATCGATCGCCTGTCTATAATCTTTCTTGCCGTAATACGATTCACCGAGCCAATAGCGCGCGTTTGGAGACAGATCCGAGCTCGAATAGTCACGTAAAAACGCGGCGAACCCCTGCCGGGCTCCCTCCAAATCCCCATCGCGAAACAGCGCCAGGAGACGTTCGTACTCGAGTTTATCGGAGCGCTCACTACTCTGGCTGACTTGCGGCCTCGACGACTCCTCGGTCTCAACTGCCGGCGTCATCGCTTCAGCTTGCCCAGAAAGCGAAGCCGAAGGCAGTTCCTGCTCAGCCTTTGGGATGTCAGACGAAGGCACCGCTTCCATTCGGTGAGCCGGTTTCGTCGTTGACTGTCGTGTCCCTCCCTTGTTCCCCCGTACATGCGCATCCTGCGCAACCTGATCAACGGCTTTGGAGAGGGCATCTAGACGACGATCCTGCTCATCAAAACGGGCAGCAAACTTTTGGGCGACAGATGCGACACTCTTATTGACCTCGCCTAAATGACCGGTCACCGCTTTGGTCGTCTCATTGATATGGGTTGCCGAGGCTTTGCTTGCCTGCTCTTCTTGACTCACCCGCTCGCTCAATCCTGTCAGAGAATCCCTGAATGCCGCTAAGGACTGACTGAATTGTACGAATTTTGCCGACAACTGTTCGTCCCGAGCCTGGTTATCCGCCAGCGTCTTATGCTGTTCCTCCAGACGTACGTCAAGACTCTTGGCGAGTCCGCTGTTCGCCTTCTGCACGACCTCGATGATCTCTTTTCGCACCACCTCCATCTGTCGGGTTACATCGTCAAGGCGAGCATTCACATCCATGCGGAGCTGATCGCGATCCTGTTTGTTTTTGACATCTTGCGCATTGAGGTTCTCGCGTACCTGGTTGTAGCGAGTCGTGCTATCCGCTTCCAGCTTGCCGGCCAACTGTTCGAGCCGTTTGGTTTGTTGCTCAAGTTGCGCAGAGCGCTGCTTGAGGTCTTCCTGCTTGCCCTGGAGCTCCTGAGCCTGATGCAACGCCCGCTCCAGTTCGCCACGTAACTGCGGCAACTCCTGTTCCCGAAGCACCGAAATCTCCTGACTCTGTCGCGCGCGGGTCTGTGCCGACTCATCACTCGACTGCTTGATGCGCTGCTGAAGATTCTTCTCGGTCTGTTTGAGATCGGATTGTTGGGCAATGCAGCCGGTCGACAACAGGGCACAGATCGAAAAGATCGCTGTCCAGGCTCCCTTAGTATCCGAATGGTTCCGCATTGTTCCACCCATTATATAAAGGACTCCCCTGTTCTCTCTCGCAGACAACGGAATCACAACCGCCGCGATACAGCGCGCGTCGCCTACTTCCCGGTCTTCACCGCAAGATGTCCTCGCCGATTCTGCTGGTAGCACGACTCTGCATGTTCGTTGCAAGACGGCCGCTCTTTCCCATACGATACCACGGACAGACGATTGGCACTGACACCAAGTTCGACCAGATAGTTCCGAGCGGCCTTCGCCCGTTTTTCACCGAGGACGAGGTTGTAGGCTGCGGTCCCGCGCTCGTCACAGTGCCCTTCGACCTTGACCAGTGCGCTCGGGTTAGACTTCATCCACTCGGCATCGCGAGCCAACGATTGACGTCCATCCTCGGAAATCACCCAGCTATCGTAGCCGAAGAACACATCTCGCAAGCCCGCTGCAGCTGAAGCGGCCTGTTCAGCCCTGATCTCATCCATTTGTCGTCCGGCGCTGCTGGAGGGATCCACCTTCGCCAGCATCGTACCACCACCCACTCGCTCTTCCGAAGGGTTTTTATCGAGGCCCCGAAGCCCACCGCCACCCGGCTGAACGCCGGTGTCCGGAAAGCTGCCGACACCGGACTTGGAACTATCTGCCCCTCCCTTCTCCATCCCTTGAGCGGACTGGGAGTCGCCACCGGACTGTACGGATTTTTTAGAGCAGCCTGGCATACCAATCAATGCCATGCTCATCACCAATGCAGTCCCATATAAATAGACTGTCTTGTTCATTTTTCTATCTCCTTTATCCCAGGTTAATTATCTCTCGATCTTATCCCTTGATTCATCTGATACGGTCACACGATTAGGCTCACGATGCCGGAGACCAGGCGGGCGCACTATTGTGCGTGCCCTGGAAGGTGAGCCGTTCTATGTCCTTACCATCGGCATCGATCATATAAATCTGGCTCTTTCCATCGGACGTCGAACTGAATACCAAATGCCGGCCATCCGGCGACCAGGAAGGTGAATCATCGACACCCGGTCCTGTTGTCAATTGCATTCGCTTCTGCCCATCCGGCGAGATGACACAGAGTTTATACTCTCGATGCGTCCGGCACACATAGGCGATCCAGTTCCCGCGCGGCGACCACACCGGCGCCGCATTGTAATCACCTTCAAACGTCAGGCGGCGCACGTTCGACCCGTCTGAACTCATCAGGAACAACTGCGGCCCACCACCTCGATCTGACACAAACACCAACTCTCTCCCGTTCGGAGACCAGGAAGGAGACAAGTCGCCGGAGGGGTTTACAGTCAATCGTTGGATGGCTTTTGTTCTTGTATCCAACCGATAGAGTTCGGCATTGCCTTCATGACTGGAGGCAAACGCCAGGAAGTTCCCATCAGGAGATAGTGACGGAGTGATGTTCAGTCCCCCTAGGGAAATCACTGTCCATCGCTTGCCCGTCGCCAACTCGATCATGTCGATATCCTGCGTATTGCGATTGCGGTAGGCGGTGAAGATCAGGAACCGGCGATCAGGAGACCATTGCGGCATAAGGTTCAGAAATCCATCAGCGGTGAGTTGGCGCGTATCGTGACCATCGTAATCCATCACGAACAACTCTCGGGCAGCACCCTGTTCAGCCACATACGCGATCTTCGTCCGCGCGATGCCCGGCTCGCCCGTATAACGAAATACCAACTCGTCAGCAAAGCGGTGCGCCATCAGCCGCACAACTGAGGTCGATCCTACATAGCGCTTTCCTCCCACGAGTTCATCGCTGCCGCTGTCATAGACGAAGCCCTCCATATTCACGTCGGCTTCTTTGTCTGTCCCTTTCAGGCCTGCTTTTCCCCAGACCAACACCGATACGCCCTTCTCAGCTGCCTGTTTGAATACGGTTTTGGAACCGGCCCCCGTCCCGTTGCCGATATCGGGTGTTTGAATTCCAAGACTGGGCAAATCCACCAGGTCGAAAACCAAGGAGCGCTTCACGTCCCTTTTGAGAACTTCTTCAATCCGCCCCCCCAACCAATCGGGGCCTCCCGCGTTTTGTATTCCCGCCACACCCAGGGCAATCTTTTGGAAGTCGGGGCGAGTGGCTTCGAGGAACACATCCGCTGCCCCGGACTCAAGAATGCCGACAACTCCTGCGAGCAACAACACTCCCCCACCCCAGGCACTGATTAACTTCAGCTGTGTCATCCTACCGACTCTCCAACTCGAAACACCATCTCTACATCTTTGTAACTATCTGCCATGTCGGCAGGAAACAGGGGTAGGACTCGCGGCCGCAGCACGGCGCGCTGGCCCGCTATGTCAAAATAGGCATTCCCTGACGACTGTTGTACGACCACGTCTTTAATCGTCCCATCCCGGTGAAGCCGAAACTTGACGATCACCGTATAGGTTTGTCCCGCCATATCGATCGGAGGCGGTTCCCACTGGCTACTAATAATAGACTGCACCCGCGCCCAGTAGGGATTCGACCCAGCCGCACCGGAAATCTTCAGGGTCGTCTCGGGAGTCTTGACTGCTGGAACTTGTACCTCCTGCTGGGGCACCGGTTTGACTGAGGTTTCACTCGGTTTCACCTCTTTTGGAATATCCAGCTTGGCCGCAGGCTGAAACTGTTTGATCTTTTTTAGCTCTTCCTCTAATTCACGATTCAGATCATCGCTGACCGAAGACCGTTGTGGAACCTTCGCAACCGGGTCTTGCGCCACATCCGGGACACGCGGGATATCGAGCGTCTTCGCCGCCTGCTGAGGCTGCGCCGCCGATTTTGTTGCAGGGCTCAAATCTCCGAACTTCGGCGCATCCGGCGGAAGCTGAAGATCCCGCAACATGTCCCTTCTTTTCTCGCCTATTGGAGGCGCGGCAGAAGGTGCAGGGATCGGCTTCGGATCTGAAACTTTCGCAGACTCGACCGGCTTCACCGATTCGGCTTGCCTCACGGGCATCGGCAGACTAACCAGCGACACCTCCACAGACGTCAAAGGCCGTTCACCCTGTTGTGGAAGTCGAAGCCCGGCCACCACGAACAGGACAACCACATGAACGACGAGCGACAGCGCCAATGTTCGCTTGAGTCGAGGTGACAGTCTGGATCGATCGTCCCGATCGAACCCCATACCCGGCAAGAGCGATGCCTGGGACACCATCATCACCGGCCTCTCGAACAGGTTGCATCAACTTTTTCGCGACGGGGGACGCGGAGTTTGCGATGACCCCACACGCTCGGGACCGACCGGCTCCGTAACCATCCCAATTTTCTCGATCCCGGCTTTCTTGACTCCGTCCATGACTTGCACCACGACGCCGTAGGGCACGTCGCGATCCGCCCTGAGATAGAGCGACACATCGGGATGGTCCCGTTTCAAGAGCTTCAATTTCTGTTCCAGCTGAGCCACCCCGACCGGATCTTTGTCGAGATACAGTCGTTGATCTTTTTCAATCGTGAGCACAGTACGCATCTCCGGTTTGATGGTATTCGTGGCAGAAGTCGGCAGCTTAATGTCCATCCCCCGGTACAACATCGGCGCGGTGACCATGAAAATCACCAGGAGGACAAGGACCACATCGACGAGGGGAATGACGTTGATCTCTGCCAGAAATCGGCGGTGACGGGACTCCAGGGTCATCCTTGAACTCCGACCGGAACTGGTTTCTTCTTCGATGAAGAGATCGAGAGGGATGACAGAAGCTCAATGGTAACCGAATCCAACCGGGACGCCGTGCGGCGAATCCGGCTGAGGAAGTAGTTATAGGCAATGACTGCGGGGATCGCGGTGAATAGACCGGCTGCCGTCGCGACTAACGCTTCCGCAACGCCGGGAGCGACAGCAGAAATACTGGCGGTTCCTTGGACGCCGATCTCACGAAACGCATCGATGATGCCCATCACGGTCCCGAGCAATCCGACAAACGGTGTAATGTTTCCCGTCGTGGCAAGGAACGGAAGATAGGTCTCGAGGCGGGATAGCTGGCTCTGTGCGAGATGGGAAGCTGCCCGCTCTATGACATGGTGATCAACCGGTCCTGCGCTGGCGCCGTTCCTCCCCTCACCCCGTTCAGCCCCCAGACGTTCCATCACCCCTTCAAATACGGCCGCGCTGGGACTCCCTTCGATTCGTCGAACTTGCCGATACAGTTCGTCGAGGTCTCGAGTTTTCACTAGGAGCGCCAAGAACTGCTTATCCTCGCGGTCTGCCACGCTAAAGGCTCGCCATTTTGAGAAAATAACGGCCCACGAGATGACTGAGAAGACGAGCAGGAGCAAGAGGACAACTTTTGAAACCGCGCCGAGCGAACCGACAAGTCCGATTAAACCCGTTTGAAACATGCGGCGATAACCTCTCCAGGCTCTAGAAAGCACTCACGGCTCTGCTACGGAGTCTAACAGACACAGGAGAAAATGGCGGGGCCGACGGGATTTGAACCCGCGACCTCCAGATTGACAATCTGGCGTCCTAACCAGCTGAACGACGGCCCCTTAAAACTCTACGTATAGCGGAAGATGTGAGTGACAAGACTATATCTAGCGGTTTGTCCCGTCTGAAGTTCTTATTTTCGTATTCTATTCTGTCCTGTCCCCTTAACCCAGCATTTCCCTGGTAGGCGGAACAGGGATCGAACCTGCGACATCCACCGTGTAAAGGTGGCGCTCTGCCAACTGAGCTATCCGCCCGATTTCGTTAGCAACCTTGGCGGATGCTACCAACTCCACTTGCCCTTGTCAATCGAATCTCGCACTCTTCTTGCATTTTTCGGTCGCTACGCACTCCGCCCTTATGAATCGCGTCTCCTCGGTTATGTTTGTTGCCCACGACGCCGGTCCACCCGAGGGAAATACCTGTCATGCACCTGTTTCAGACGTCCCCGTTCAATATGCGTGTAGATCTGCGTCGTCGCAATATTCGCATGGCCGAGCATCACCTGAACAGACCGAAGATCCGCGCCGCCTTCGAGTAGATGCGTCGCGAACGAATGTCGAAGCATGTGCGGCGAGATCACCTGGCTAATTCCGGCTCTCTGTGCACGGAGTCGCAGCAACTTCCAAAAGGCTTGTCGCGTCAACGGCCCGCCCCGCCTCGACACAAACACATACCGTGAAGCCCGCTTCCTGAGAAGTCGTGGCCGCGCCTCTTCCACATACTGCTGCAGCAGCTGTCGAGCCCTCTCACCCACTGGCACAAGACGCTGCTTCGCGCCCTTGCCGGTGACCCGGAGGTATCCGACATCGAGATTCACCAGCGCCATTTCAGTCATCACCAATTCCGACACGCGAAGCCCCGTTGCATAGAGCAATTCCAACATCGCACGGTCACGCAGGTCTTCAGGGGTCGGGACTGCCCCCAAGTCTAATAATGCGGTGACGTCGCGCTGCGACAGGGCTTTAGGCAATCGAACGTCTCGCGATATCGGGGCCAGACCAATGGTAGGATTCTCTTCGATCATCCGTTCCCGCATCAGAAACTGAAGCCATCCACGAATAGCAGAGAGACAGCGTAGGGAAGAGGCACGAGACAATCGTGCCTCTTGCATGGAACGGAGAAATCCCGTCAATGTCTCCGGCATAAGAGGCCCGATCGGCACGACACCGATTCGATGCAAATAGGAATGAAACTTATTCAGGTCGCGACGGTAGGCTTCGATTGTATTGACAGACAGACCGCCCTCTACCCGAAGACGGCTCAAATATCGCTCTGCCAGCGGGTGTAACATCATCTGTGCCATGATAGCCAATCGCTCAGATGAACACAACGAACCCTGCAGGCCATGGGGGTTTACCTTGACACCCCACAGGGTTTCCGATAGTAGTCACGTGCGCATGACATATCCGTCACACCGCCTAGCAGGATGCTGAAAAGTCCGCCAGCGGCGTTCTCGCTTCGCTCCCAAAAACCGTGAAACGTAAGGTGTGAAACGTGAAACGATGGTCAGACGAGAAGTTGCGGCCTTGCTTGGGACAAGGCGCGTCCCTGGGCGAAGAGGCTGTCTTGGCAGACTCAGGGCGGGCGGGTGAAATAACCGCCAGGGTTGGGCGGGTGAGAAGTCCGGCCTTTTTGAGCATCCTGAGGCTATGGTGACACCGGCACCACGTGTAAGATCCCAACGGTGTATTGTGTATAAACTGAGTTTTCCGAAGCCTGCTAGGAGCTCATGGCCCGCCCGTTGATGTCTCTGTTTTCATATCGCACGTACGCCCTTTCGGCACGTTGGTGCCTGCCGCTGACACTTGTCTGGAGCATACTTTGGCCAGTTACTGGGTTCGAGTTCAATTCGCCCGTCTATGCAGAAACAGGACCGGCCAGCCCGGCGAACAATCCCACGCTGAAGCAGGCGAAGCGCCTGCTCGACGCAGGTCAGGCTGAAGAGGCCATCACTACGCTCCGTCGTTTTCTAGCCACCTCTCCGAAGCCCGATCTGCTCGACGACACCTATCTACTCCTCGGTGCCGCCTTGCACAGCTCAAAGCAATATGGGGACGCCTTGAAATACTTGCTGCAGCTGCAAACCGAGTTCCCCGACTCAGAGGTGGCGGATCGAGGCAAGCTGATGCAGGCTCGAGTCCATGCGGCAATGGGCAACCTCGACCTAGCCCTCCCGATCTTGACCGGCCTGCGCAATCTTTCAAAAGATGACGGCACGAAACGCGAAGCCCTGCAACTGAGCGGCGAGTTCTACGCGCAAAAAAAGGACGCGACCCGTGCCATTCAGGCGTGGCTCGATGAAGTGGCCTTGGGAACCGAAGACCAGGCGGAAGACGTGCGGACCCGCATTCGCGAGCTGGCCAGCGAGACCTCCGACAAGAAAGCCCTCGATCAAATCCGGGACACCTTTCCACGCAGCTTTCCTGGCGATCTCGCGTCCCTCCGGCTCATCGATCTCTACATCGGCCGTGGAGAGGACCACCAAGCCATCCGGCAAATCCAACAATTTCTCGTGAATTTCCCGACCCACCCGCAAGCAGCGAAAACTTCTGAGCTCCTCGCTACACTCCAAGCCAAACAAAAATCCAACCAGTTTTTCATCGCCGGAGTCCTGCCGCTTTCAGGAAAACTCGCCCCCTTTGCCGGTGAAGTCCTCAGCGGAATTCAGCTGGCCGTCGAAGCAACTAGAGACAAGGCAGGGAGCCCATCGGTCGGTCTCATCGTCAAAGATTTCGAATCCGACTACGCCTCGTTTTTAGACGACTTCTCCGAATTGCTGAACACCGATCGCCCTCTCGCCGTGATCGGCCCGCTCCTCTCAAAAAATCTGCCGGTCATGGCTGAACTCGCCGAGCGAGCCCACATCCCTCTGATCACACCGACGGCGACCCTCCCCAACGTCAGACGACTCGGCAACTATGTGTTCAGCACAGCACTCACCTATGACCTTCAAGCCAAACGAATCGCGGCCTATGCCATCAAAGAGCAAGGCTTCCGCCGATTCTGCATCCTGCATCCCGACACCGCGTATGGCCGCGAGTTAGCCCGGCTCTTCGCCCAAGAAGTGCGCCAACACGAGGGAGAAGTGATCGCCATCGAATCCTACAAAGAGGGCGAAGCCGACGTGGGCGCGCAGCTCAAACGCATGAAAGCGGAGGACCTCAAGAGGTACGGCTTGTCCGTGCCGGTCGATCAAACGAAACTGACGGGGAAACTGACAAAACTGGACAAGAAAGTTTTCTATACGCCGGGCTTCGATGCGATCTTCATTCCAGGCCGCGCAGCCGACGCCGGCCTCATTACAGCCCAGCTCAATTTCCACGACATGAAAGTGCCGTTCCTCGGCGCGAATGGGTGGAACTCGCCCGACTTTGCCCGCACGGACGATTCGTCGAGCGACGGAGCCGTATTCGTCGACGGCTTCTTTGTAGACAGCCCCACTCCAACGGTGCAGGATTTTGTCGCCCGGTACAAAAAACGATTCGATACCAACCCGACAGTCTTTGCGATGCAGGGCTACGATGCCGCAAAGTTGGTGCTCGATGCGGTTCGAAAAGGCGCCTCCTCCGGCGAAGCCGTCCGCGATCAACTGCTGACACAGCCGGACCTCTCCTCCCTTGCGGGACCGGCGGCGTTTGGACCGGACGGAACATTGAACCGTCCGCTCTTTCTCATACAAATCAAACGAGGCCGATTCCATCAAGTAAACTGAGAGAGCCGACCGAATGAATTCTTTACCGCAAATCCTCCACACGATTTCCTACATGGCGCTCCCCCTCCTCTTCGCCATGGTCTTGCATGAATACGCCCATGGCTGGGTCGCCAATCGGTGCGGCGATCCAACCGCCAAACTCCAGGGCCGGCTTACCATGAATCCGCTGGCACACATCGATCCCTTCGGCACCGTCATCCTGCCGCTGCTCTGCCTGCTGATGCCGGGAGGATTCTTTCTCGGATGGGCCAAGCCGGTTCCAATCGACCCGCGCCTTATGCACCAACCACGTCGCGACATGGCCCTTGTCGCAGTGGCGGGACCGGCCATGAATCTCGCGCTAGCCATCGGCAGCGCCCTCCTCTTCGCACTCCTGGTATCAATCGACCCCACGATCGAGAGTTACTGGTCCAAATCAGAAAAGACCCAGCCCCCAGACACGTGGCACGCCATGTTCCTCCTGCCGATTGCCGTGATGTCGGTCTACTCCGTCTTGATTAACGTGCTCTTGATGCTGTTCAATCTGTTGCCGCTCCCCCCCTTGGATGGCGGGAGAATTCTCACAAGTCTCCTCCCTGCCACCGCGGCAAAAGGACTCATGCGCGTGGAGCCCTACGGTATGCTCATTCTGGTGGGGCTGATCATATTCGACCCGCAGATCCACGTAATCCATACCATCACGAGCACCTTGACTCACAGTCTCTCCAATACAATTCTCTCCACCGCCGTCGGTCTCGGAGCAGGAGACACGCCATGACCATATCCAGAAAGCGAGTCCTCAGCGGCATGCAGCCGAGCGGGCTGCTCCACCTCGGCAACTATCTCGGCGCCTTGGAGAATTGGAAAGGCCTTCAGAGCGAGTTCGAGTGCTATTTTTTTATCGCGGATTGGCACGCACTCTCGACGAACTACGCCGATACCAGCCGCATCCGAGAATTCGTCCGCGAGTTATTGATCGATTGGCTTGCAGCAGGCATCGATCCTGCGCGAGCCACGGTATTCGTGCAATCGCGTATTCCAGAACATGCCGTCTTGCATCTGTTACTCTCCATGATCATTCCTATTGCCTGGCTGGAGCGGAATCCGACTTATAAGGAAAAACAGGAAGAGATAAAGGGGCGCGATCTGAGCACCTACGGATTTCTCGGCTATCCAGTCCTCCAAGCCGCGGATATCCTCATCTACAAGCCGGATTTCGTGCCGGTAGGAAAAGACCAGCTGCCGCACCTGGAACTCACCAGGGAGCTAGCCCGCCGGTTCAATAGCCTATACAAGCCGGTGTTCCCTGAACCGCTGGAGCAGCTCACGAAGTTTCCGAAAGTGCTCGGCACGGATGGCCGGAAAATGAGCAAAAGCTACGGCAACACGATCAACCTGTCCGACCCCGAACCAGCTGTGCGACAGAAACTCAAGACGATGGTCACCGATCCCGCCCGAGTCCGACGCCACGATCCCGGAAATCCTGACCTCTGCCCCGTGTACGATTTTCACAAAACATTTTCATTGCCGATGATTCAGGAGCAGATTAATACCGAATGCCGGACAGCCGCCATCGGCTGTATCGATTGCAAGAAACTTGTCGCCGATCGAGTGGTCGAACGCATGACGCCGATGTGGGACGCGCGCGCGCGCCTGAGTCAAGATCCCGCATACCTGAACGACATCGTAGCAGAGGGCAGCCGCCGGGCCGGCGAAGTCGCCAAAGCGACGCTCCATGACGTGAACGAGGCGATGAATATCTAAAGGAGTGGACGATGAGAAACCGCAAGATATGGCAAGGAGGGCTCGTGCTGTGCGTCCTGATAGGGGGACTCTCGGGCTGCGGGACCTGGATGCATTCCGACAAACAGTCGGTTACCATTTTCACCAACCCGCCGGAGAGTGCGGTCGTCATCGATGACTACCTGCACCTCACCGCGCCGGGCACAGTCACTCTCAGCCGCAAAGGCAACCACCTCGCGCAGGTAAACAAGGCCGGCTACGAACCAACTTCGCTCAAGATCGACCGTACCTGGTCCTGGTGGGTCGTCGGAGATATTTTCGCCTGCCTCATTATCTTTTCACCTATTTGCATCGCACACGACATCGACCAGGGCGGCTACTATACGTTCGACGACAAGATCTACCTGACGCTCGATCGCCGGACGACTGAACCTCTTCCCCTCAAATGAATACCGTTGACGGTTGGGCTGGACGTGGGATAGACTGACCCCATGCGAATACATGCTCATCGATCTCTTTCGGTGCTGGCAGGCACGCTCGTCGTGCTCTTTTTCGCATTGAGCTTCAATGCCTATGCCTGCCTCCTGCCGGTGAATGGTGTCGCGGCCGCTCCAATGGAGAATGGCTGTTCAACTCCAGATGAACAACCGGCCTCTCAGTATTGCGATGCATTTAAGACGCTCAGTGTGCAGTCTGCCGGTAAGCTTCCTCTTAACAGTGACTATCAGGCCCCCTGTCAAGAAGATACTGCCTCGCTAGCGCTTCTTGTCATCCTCACCTCACACAGCAGCCGCCTGTCCGATCATCCCATAGCCGGTTCTCCCCAGGATCTCCTGCTGAAAATTTCCGTGCTTCGCATCTGATCTCCTCTTCCCATCCCTTGCAATCGCTCCTGTGCCATCACATGTGCCGTTCGACGCTCAGTTTCAGCGTCCAGCCTACCGTCTAGTTCTCTTGGCCACATAAGCCAGAGCGCAGACCGGGCATCGAACGTGTGGGAATTCCGGGAGGTCACTGCTATGAGACGGAATAGACAACGTCAATGTGCGACTGTCACATCAGTGCTGGTGATGTTCTTCAGCAGCGGACTGTTGTGGGCACAGGACGGCGACTCGGTGCTGCACAACAGGCTGGTGCTGCCGGAATTGATCCAAGAGGTCCTGGCTCGGAATCCCGAGCTTGTGGCAGCACGCAAGCAATGGGAAGTCGCCGCGAATCGAATCGTGCAGGCACGGTCATTGGATGACCCATTCGTGTCCGTCGATTTGTTCAATGTCCCCAACACCTTCAACGTCACGCAGACGCAGAACAGTATCTTCGGTCTCACGCAGAATCTCCCCTTTCCCGGAAAACTCGCACTCAAAGGCAACGTGGCGAGCCGTTCGGCCGATATGACCGAGCAGGCCGTCCGTGCGAAGGAACTGGAACTGGTCACCCGCTTGAAGCAGGCCTATTACGATCTCTTTCTCGCGCAGAAGACGGTCCAGATTCACCATGAGCAGATTGATCTGCTCAAACAGTTTTTTGAGATCGCCAACGCGAAGTTCCGCGCGGGCAAGGGATCCCAGGTCGATGTCCTCAAGGCCCAAGTCGAGCTGTCCCTGCTGCACCAACGTCTTCCCGTCCTGAAACAGCGTCTGCAATCTGTTGAAGCGATGCTGAATACCCTGCGTGATCGGGATCCCGCATCGCCCTTGGGCATGGTGGAGCAGCCTGCTCAACTACCACTCGAAGAGTCCCTCGACGATCTGCATCGTCTCGCACTGAGCGACAGGCCGGAGCTCAAAGCCGCCGAACTGGATGTGCAGCGGAGCGAGCAGTCTCATTCGCTGGCCAAGCGTCAGTACTACCCGGATTTTAATGTGTCGTTTCGTCGCTTCCAAAACTTTCAGGCCAGCGACGGATACGGCGCCTACGTGGCAATGAGCATCCCCTTCGCATTTTGGACCAAACCGAAGTACGACGCGGGCGTGCAGGAAGCCGAGGCGGCGATTGCGGGCGCGCGGGCGCAGCAACATACCTTAGAAAACCTGACCCGGTTTCAGATCAACGATCTCCTGGCCAAGCTCCGAGCGGCTGACCAGGTGGCCACGTTGTATCGCACCACCATCTTGCCACAGGCCGAGCAGAGCCTGGAATCGGCACGCGCCGGGTATCGTGCGGGCAAAGCAGGCTTTCTGGATCTCATCGATACCCAGCGGGCCTGGCGAGGATTTCAGCTTGAGTATTTTCAGGCTCTCGTGGACCGCCAGTATCGACTGGCTGAACTCGAGCAGGTCGTCGGCAGCACTCTCGATCGGCAGAGCTAACGCACCCATAAGGAGGAACAGATGAACCAGCAAGCATACAAGAAAAGTTTTGTGGTTGGCGCCGTGGCAATCGGTGTGACCGCCGGAATCGCCGCCGGTTTCTTCACCGCTCACAGAGTGATGGGTGACATGGACGGCATGACCATGGGAGCCCAGAGCGTCTCGGCGCCCACAGGGCAGGCGGGTGAGATGGGGGACATGAAACAGATGGAGATGAAGGACGCGACCATGGAAGGCATGCCAGGCATGTCCGCATCGCCGTCCAAAGCTGTGGTGGTTCCGGCTGTGATGAGACAATTGATCGGGGTCCGAAGCGCGCCGGTCGGCGTTGCTGTATTAGGGCAAGAGATTCGCGCAGTCGGCACGGTTGGCTACGACGAGCGGGGACTCACGCAAGTCACAGTGAAAACCTCCGGGTGGGTGCGAGAGGTCTTTGTCGATTCGATCGGTCGTCCCGTGCGCAAAGGCGACCCCCTCTTCACCCTCTACTCCCCGGACCTCCTGGCCACGCAGGACGAGCATCTCCTCGCCGTGAAAACCCAGGCCCAACTTGCTGCCAGCCCACTCGGCGATGCCAAAACCAACGCGGCCTCCCTTGTAGCCAGTACACGAGAACGCCTGCGATTGTGGGATGTGACCGATGCACAAATGGCCACGCTGGAACGTCGAGGGAAAGCGGAGCCGGTGCTCACGGTCTATGCCCCATCCTCCGGGATCGTCCTGAAGCGAGAGGCCTTGCCTGGAAAATATGTGGAACCAGGCACGACATTGTATGAGGTGGTGGATCTCTCCAGGGTCTGGATCTCTGCCGACATCTATGAGTCCGAGGTCGCGGCGGTGACACTCAACCAGCCGGCTTCGGTCACGTTCGCCGCGTATCCGGGAGAAACGTTTCGGGGTACGGTCTCGTACATTTACTCCACGTTGAATACCGAGGCTCGCACGGTGCGGGTGCGGGTAGAAATGACGAATCCTGGACTCAGGCTGAAGCCTGGCATGTTCGGAACCGTCACCTTGCTGACTGATGCGACAAGGGCGTTGGTTGTGCCCAAGGAAGCGGTGTTGGACACAGGACTTCGGCAACTCGTGTTCATGGATCGTGGCGAAGGAGCCTACGCGCCGTATCCAGTCAAGCTTGGCCGCAGGAGTCAGGATTCTGTGGAAGTGCTGGAAGGACTCAAAGAAGGAGATCGCATCGTCACCTCGGCCAATTTCCTGTTGGACGCGGAAAGTAAGTTGACGTCGGCCTCGAGCATGCAGGCCATGATGGGCCGGATCGGCATGGGCGATTGGCAGATGCGCGGTGCATACGAGGGCAAGATGGAAGGCATGGACATGAGCGATATGAAAGGCATGGAGGGAATGAAGGGGATGGAAGGGATGAAGGGAATGGAGGGGATGAAAGGGATGGAGGGCATGAAGGGGATGGAAAACATGCCGGGTATGGAGATGGGGAGCAAGAAAGAGATGACAGGGGCTCAGACCCGTCAGATGAACGGAGGCACACTCTCCCTCACGACAGTGCCGGAAAATCCCAAGGCCGGTAATGTGCTGCTCAAGCTCACGCTGACAGATCAGGCCGGCAAGCCAGTGACCAATGCGCAAGTCCTGTTCGTCTATACGATGCCGATGCCGGGGATGACCGATTCCAAGGTGTCGGCTCGTCACACCAAGGATGGGATTTACGAAGGTACGGTGATGTTCGGCATGGGCGGCACCTGGGTCGTGACGGTCAATGTGACGGTACAGGGGCGACCACCTGTTGCCGAAAAGTATCAGTTCTCGGTTGGCGGCGGGGGCATGTAATCCACCATGATCGCGCGACTCATTGATGGAAGCGCCCGCAATCCGATTCTGGTCATCCTCTGTGTGTTGCTGTTGGCCAGCTGGGGCCTGTGGGCGGGATTTCAAGTTCCACTGGACGCGGTTCCCGACCTGTCCGATGTCCAGGTGACCATCTACACCGAGTGGCAGGGGCGCAGCCCCACGTTGATTGAAGACCAGGTCACCTATCCGATCGTCACCTCCCTGCTGGCCGGCCCGAAAGTCAAACGAGTACGGGGCGTCTCGGAATACGGGGTCTCTTATGTGTACGTGATCTTCGAAGACCGAACGGACTTGTACTGGGCACGCAGTCGTGTGCTGGAATACATGCAGAAGTTGACAGGGAAGCTGCCCTCCGGCGTCGCGCCGACGCTAGGCCCTGACGCAACAGGCGTCGGGTGGGTGTATCAATATGCACTGGTCGATGAGTCCGGCACACACGACCTGTCGCAGCTCCGCAGTCTTCAAGATTGGCACCTGCGCTTTCAATTGGAAAGTGTGCCAGGTGTGGCAGAAGTCTCGGCGGTCGGCGGGTTCGTCAAACAGTATCAAATCGAAGTGGACCCGAACACGTTGGCCGCCTATCGGTTACCGATCAAGACAATCATCGAAGCGGTTCGGAACAGCAATGCGGAGGTGAGTGGCCGTGTCTTAGAAATGGCCGGCACTGAATACATCATTCGAGGGAGAGGCTACCTGCGCTCAATCGATGATATTGAGCTGATCCCAGTCGGAACGGATGGACGTGGCACGCCCATCTTGATCCGGGACATTGCCCATGTCCAAATCGGACCGGACCAGCGGCGAGGTGTCGCAGAACTGGACGGCAAGGGCCAGGTGGTCGGCGGGATCGTGATCATGCGGGCCGGAGAGAATGCCCTCGCCGTGATCGAGCGGATCAAAGCCAAGCTGGCAGAGATCACGCCAGCTCTGCCCAAGGGCGTCCACATCGTTCCCACCTATGACCGATCCGATCTCATTCATCGGGCCATTGCCGTGCTCCGCGAGAAGCTCGTGGAGGAGAGTCTCATTGTCAGCCTGGTCGCCATCGTATTTCTGTTTCACCTGCGCAGCGCTCTGGTGGCGATTCTCATCCTGCCCGTGGCCGTGCTGCTCGCCTTCATCCCGATGGCCTACTTGCATATCACGTCCAGCATCATGTCGCTCGGTGGCATCGCCATTGCCATCGGCGCGATGGTGGACGCGGCCATCGTCATGGTGGAGAACGCGCATAAGCGATTGGAGCAATCGCCACATGCAGACCGAGTCGAGACTATCATCGCGGCGGCCAAAGAAGTCGGACGTCCCCTGTTCTTCTCGTTGCTCGTGATCGCCGTATCCTTCCTGCCGATCTTCGCACTGGAAGCGCAGGAGGGGCGGTTGTTCACGCCCTTGGCCTACACCAAAACCTTCTCGATGCTGTTTGCCACAGCGCTTTCGGTGACCTTGGCCCCTGTACTGATGGTCCTCCTTATCCGAGGGCGCATCCGGGCGGAAGCCAAGAATCCGTTGAATTGGCTGTTGGTCACGCTGTATCGACCGATCATCGCCGGCGCTCTGCGCGTCCGGTGGCTGACGCTTGCATTGGCGGTGGTCGTAGTGGGATTCACGGCGCCGATCTTTTCCCGTCTCGGCGCAGAATTCATGCCGCCGCTGAATGAGGGAACCATTCTCTATATGCCGACCACTGTGCCCGGCCTCTCCATCCCTGAATCGGCCAAAGTGTTGCAGGTCCAGGATCAGTTGCTCATGACCTTCCCTGAAGTGGAACGAGTGTTCGGCAAGATGGGAAAGGCCCCGACGGCCACCGATCCGGCTTTTGTCGGAATGGCCGAGATCACGGTCACCCTCAAACCGGAATCGCAATGGCGTCCCGGCATGACCTGGGACCGGTTATTGGATGAGATGGATGCGAAACTGCGTATTCCAGGATTTCCGAACATCTGGTGGATGCCGATTCAGACTCGCACCGAGATGATTACCACCGGGGTACGCAGCCCCGTCGGCATCAAAGTCCTGGGGCCGGATCTGAAGATCATTGAGAAAATCGGCTTGGAGATCGAGCAAGTCTTGGCAAACGTGCCGGGCACGAAAAGCGCGTTTGCCGAACGGTTGAATGAAGGCTATTACCTGGATCTAACTGTGAACCGACGCGAAGCGGCCCGTTATGGTCTGACGGTGGGAGACGTGCAAGCGGTGATCACCTCGGCCATCGGGGGAGAAACCGTGACGACCACAGTCGAGGGACGGGAGCGGTATTCGGTCAATGTGCGCTACAAGCGCGAACTACGCGATGACCCCGATCGGCTCAAGAGGGTGCTGATTCCCACGCCGAGCGGCGCGCAGATTCCGCTCGGACAAATTGCAGATCTCGTTATCACGCAGGGGCCGCCGTCGATCACGGATGAAGCGGGAGCGCTGGCCGGTTTGGTCTCGGTCGCAGTCAGTGGACGCGATCTGCGAGGCTATGTCGAAGACGCCCAACGCGCGGTGCGAGACCGAGTGACATTACCCTCCGGCTACCGACTGATCTGGACCGGTCAATATGAACATCTGGTACGGGCAGAAGCACGATTAAAGCTGGTCGTCCCCGTCACCATTGGGATCATTCTCTTGCTGCTCTATCTCAACTTCGGTTCGCTGGCGAAATCTCTCATCGTGCTCCTGTCCGTCCCCTTCGCTGCGATCGGAGCCATCTGGTATCTCGACTATCTGCACTACAACTTGAGTGTGGCGGTCTGGGTGGGCATCATCGCCCTGGCCGGGGTAGCCGCAGAGACGGGCGTGGTCATGCTCGTCTATCTCGACGAGGCCTATGAGCAGCGGGTACGCGAAGGCCGCATGACGACGGCACAGGACCTACGAGAAGCCATTATGGAAGGCGCCGTTCAGCGGGTACGGCCCAAGATGATGACGGTCGCCGCAATTATGGGAGGATTACTCCCGATCATGTGGACCACTGGCACCGGCGCCGACGTCATGAAACGGATTGCAGCACCGATGATCGGGGGCATGGTCAGCTCAACCGTCCTGACGCTTCTGGTGATTCCCGTGCTCTATGCCCTCTGGCGCGGCTGGTCTATGTTCAGCGGGGCTCCGCCCCTACTCACCGATACCGACCTTTCTCTGCAAAAGCAGGAAGGCATCGGCGTTTCCGAGAGACAAAACACATGAAGCGCAATGAGCAGAATAGCAGACATATTGACTCAGCCGTCGGCGTGATGAGGGCACTCGTTCATATGCTGCAAATCATGCAGAGGAAGGAGGTAACGAAATTCTCGGCGAAACCGGGGAGTACTGAACAGAGAACACAGTCCACCTTCAAGGAGCGTTGGGTGAAGAGTAATCGATCCGTAACCCTCAAATGGCGCGCGGAGACGATGCGCCAGCACTAGGAAAGGGGGAAACCATGACAAAGAATGGAAATCTGGTGAAAGGCGTTGTCGCGGCTTTCATGATGATGGGAATAGTAGCGTGCTCGATGGTCGCGAGTCCTCCCGTGGGTCAGATTGCCGAAAATGATCACGCTGCATTGGCAACCTGGTATGAGAAGGAAGCGGCCCAACTTCGGCAGAAGGCGAAGGACAATGCGGAGATGGAGGTCGTGTATGCAAAAAGTCCAGCCTACGCCCAAAGTGTAATTGGTGGGATAGGGAAAGAGAGTTTTCGTCAGCACTGCGAAGCACTTATCGCCATGTATACGAAGGCAGCTGAACAAGCCGACCAGTTGGCCAAGGGGCATCGCGCCATGGTGAAGTAGGCGAATCGAGAGGTCTGGGTTAGTTGGTGCAAATCGGCAAGCAAGTGAGAGCCGAATGGATGGGGGGCCGGTTGCTAGGCACAATGGCGTGCGTGTCGACAACGACGTCGACCCCTCTCCCGGTCTTTCCGGTATCACTGTTGCTGAACAAGGCAGAGGTGAGTCGAGCAGACTCGATCTGCTCGACTCAGTTGGCATGGGCAACAGTGAATTTGAGCAGGTCCGACAAGAACTTTGGTGGAGCCCAATGAAATTATGGACATCGCCTTTGCCGGAGGCTATCCGGACGACTGGATGCTACATTGTCATGTGACCGATCACCTGGAGAGCGGCATGATGGCCGTGATCCGTGTCAGCTGACGAGTTACCACATCGTATGAGGAGAATCGACATGCGCAACACAATGCTCAAGTTTCGACGCAGCACCGCGCTGCTGGCAGCGCTCCTGACGGTACTCCTGTCCACCCAGGCTTTCGCCGCGCAGACGATTGTCACGCTCTACAAGAATCTGCAATGCACCTGCTGCGAGGCCTATGCGAAATTTCTCGAGGAGCAGGGTTTCAAGGTGGAGGTCAAACCGGTCCGCGATCTGCACTCGATCGACCAAAAGGCCGGCGTGCCGGAGGCTCTGGAGGGCTGTCATACCTCATTCATCGATGGCTATGTCGTGATCGGCCACGTACCGGTTGATGCGATCCGCAAACTCCTGGCGGAGCGACCGAAGATGATCGGCATTTCCATTCCGGGTATGCCGGCTAACCTGCCCGGCATGCCTGGGCCACGATCTCATTCGGTCGCGATCCATGAGATCGCCTCAGATGGCAGCCCCTCGAAAATTTTCATGACGGTGCCGTGAAGTCACAAAGATCGCATGACACAGCCCACGACCTGCGAGAAGCCATTCTGGAAGGCGCAGTCCACCTTCGAGGAGCGTTGGGTGGAAAGTGATCAGAGCCGTAACCATCAAATGGCGCCTGGCTAAATGTGCCAGAACTAGGAGCCTGTCCGCCATTACCTTCGTGACGAGGCGAAGGAGATGCGGCCAGATGCGAGACCGCAGGCCCCGAGAAACCGGAGGCGTATTCACCGGAATACGTTGAGGATTTGTCGGGGCTGAGAACGACGCAGGTGGTCGCAGATCGTTCGCCGCAGTAGAACGGTCAATGTCGGACAGGCTCCTAAGGAAGGGAAACTCCATGACGAAGAATGGAAACCTGGTTAAAGGCGTTGTCACGGCTCTGATGATGGTGGGAATCGTCGCGTGCACGGTCCCTTCTGATATTGACAGTGTGCCTCAAGACCTTGTTGCCAAGAATGACCATGCAGGACTGGAAACCTGGTATGTGAAGGAGGCCACCCATCTCAGAAAACGCACAAAGGACATGATGGCGATGGCAGAGAAGTATCAGAAGATTCAGGGACCGAGTACGCCTGGGGCTGTCTCCGCCAATTTCGTTTTGGTCCAGCACTGCCAAGCCCTCGCAGCAAGCTACGCCAAGGCTGCAGATGAGGCCGATGAGATGGCACGCGCTCATCGAGAGATGACGGGTCGGTAGTGCGAAAGCCTTTGGAAGGGCAACTCACAATCGGTGGATCATCCGTGCCTGACGGGGTGACTGCCCTGTCAGGTACGGGTAGAGGAACTTTTGGATGACGGTCGCCGCGATCACAGGCGGGTTGCTCCCCATTATGTGGACCACCGGCGCCGGCGCCGACGTCATGAAACGAATCGCCGCACCGATGATCGGGGGCATGGTCAGCTCAACCATCCTGACGCTTCTGGTGATTCCCGCACTATATTTTGTCTGGAGGTGTTCGAGGTTGCCTTCGAATTCTTAGCCCGCATCATCCTGCATCACGTCGAGCGATAAAGTTGATCCACCGTCCCTTGCGCTCCCGGTTGGTTATTACTTGTAGTTCAAGAATTGTCCATCCGGCTCGACGAACCGCTCGAGCGAGTTCGTCTTTTTTCCAGCGAGCGAAATAGCGCCCAGGGACCCATCCATCGGTCACGAGGCGGCTCTTCACGCCATAGGTCACAGTCGCGGCGAACAGGCCGCCTGGACGGACAAGCCTGGACAGATCGGCCAGGATGCGGCGTGCGTCCGGTTTCGGAAAATGCATCAGCGAGGCGGCGGCCCAGAGACCATCGAATGACATCGCTTGAAAGGGGAGGGCTCGAAGATCGGCGCGGACCAGCGGTAATGAAGGAAATCGGTGTCGCCCCGCTAAGAGCAGCGCACTCGTCCGATCCAAGCCCACAACGCGATACCCACGCCGATCGAGATCGCCCGCATCCCGCCCTCCCCCACAGCCAAGATCCAACAGTCTCACATCGGCGGGAAGATACTGGAGCCATTCAGCCAACAACGGTGGTCGGCGATGCCGCCGCTGGTTCCAGCGGGCGACGCACTTCCTGGCCGACCGTTCGTACGCGTCGGTCGTCTGCAAGACAAGTTGGGTTGTGTTATCGTGAGCCATGCGCATGGAGGCCATTCATACCGAGAGTAGACGTACTATGATCTCACTCGCCTTGGCACTCATCCTGCTAGGAGCAAGCTGGAGCAGCGCATGGGCAGCCGATCCACCCTGTGACAAGTATCCCATTGTGTTACAGACTAAATGTGAGGCGATCTGGAAATCGCTGTATCAAGAAGACGGTCCCGTGATTGCGCAATTCGGGCTGGATCAACTGAAGCGGCGCGAGGAAGGAAAAATCAACGCCGAGCAACACCTCGGAGAAAACATGGCCTTTATTAAACAATCCACCGAGAAACGCCTCGCACAATTGAAAGAGCGGATGGCCAAAGAGTAGGCCTCATAACGTGTTGGTTTTCGGCTTCTCCGGCAACCTTTCGGCTGAATTCAGCAAATCCCGCCCCACGATGATCGGCGCCTTAAAGTGAATGGCGAGCGCAATCGAGTCGGACGACCGGCTATCGAACACCTTCACATTGTCTTTGAACGCCACGGTCAACGCGCCAGAGTAGGTTCCGCTTTTCAGCGTAATGACTGTCTGCGTGACTGTACCGCCATAGGCCTCCAAGATCGAATGCATCAAATCGTGAGAGAGAGGGCGAGAGAGTTTCTCGCCGCTCAATGCGCCTTGAATCGACAGTGCGACTGTCAGATCGACGAAAATCGGGATGGCCTTGCCTTCAGCCAATAAGAACACCACAGCGCCGTGATCGGATATGTGAACTTTCACATCCGTGATCGTGACCTGTTCTGAGGTTGCCGGTGAAGATTCGGCTGCTTGTGCAACCGGCAGCATGAGTGCACCGAGAAAACAGAGAGAGAGGACGAACCGCATGTACGCAATCATGGTGACCTCCCTTGCCCGTCAGACCCGGACAAACTGATTCGTCTCTTTCTCCACCCCAATTTCGGTCTCCGGCCCATGCCCCGTCACCACGATCGTCGCGTCCTTCAAGGTATACAGCCGCTCTCGAATAGATTGCTCGATGGCGTCGAAGTCTCCACCCCAGAGATCGGTGCGCCCGATACTGCCGCGAAAAAGTGTGTCGCCGGCCAGGACCAGGTTGTCGGACGGGAAATGAAAACTCATGGACCCGGGAGTGTGGCCGGGCGTATGGAGTGCGACAGCGGAGACCTGGCCGACCAGAAGCTTCTCCTCATCCTTGAGCCAGTAGTCGGGCATCGGAACGGGCATGTAGGTGACGCCGAACATCCGGCACTGCAATTCGAGATTCTTCCACAACTCAAGATCATTCTGATGGAGACAGATCGTCGCTCCCGTCGCCTTCTTGATTTCGCCGGAGGCGAGAAAATGATCGAGGTGGGCATGGGTGTGGAGAATATGCGTGACCGTCAATCCAAGTTGGTGCACCTCGTGGAGAATTCGCTCGTACGCTCCACCGGGATCGACCACGATCGCCTGCTTCGTCACTGGATCGCCGATGATCGAACAATTGCAACCAAGGGGCGGGACGGAAAATGTTTTTCGAATCATGATGGACATGATGCACGCATGCTACCGTCCAAGCCCCTCAGGGCGCAAGCAGCGGCCCTTCTTCTGGTTCTGCCTGAGCCTGGATGGTCCAAGCAACTTCCGTATCAAACAACATCCAGCTTCGTTCTTGCCGGCGGAACCACACGAGAAATCCTGCTCCGGTGTTGTCGGGACGAAGGATTTCGACATACAGCAGCGCATGATCGTTGCGAAGGCTTCGCGCCACGCGAGAGAAGGCCACACGATCCAGCACTGACGGCGCTTGAACCGGCCTCGCGCGAGCCACCGTGACTGGACGGGCCAGGGAGACCTCCGGCTCTTCGAGCCTGTCCCCCGTGGCAAACCGGTAGCCGACACCAAAGTGAAAGCGTCCTTCGAGCCGGCTTGGTTGCCGGTTGATCGCAGTGAATTCCCGGATCAGGTCCGCCGGCAGATCGCCATCGAAATACTCCTGTTCTTGAAAGGCTCCGATCGTCGTCGGCCCCTCTTGATCCGGAGAGAAGCGGAACTGCGTCGTTCGCTCGATCACGACCAACTGAGTGGCCGACGTGAGAAATTTGCTCGTGACCACCTGGTCGTACAAGGCATAGTCTTCAACAGGAATGGCATCGGTCTTCTGATTTGATTCCGCCACCGTTCCCGGCAGACCGAGAACAACATTCGTGAGAAACACGGTTATGATCAGGATTATCAGGCGAATCATCATACACTGAGCATAGCGTCTGGCACGAAGAACGGTCAATTCACAGAATCCGGCGTGGACAAGCCGGCTCGAAGCGTGGATAATTCAAAAATTCAGATGGAGGGATGTAACTTGCACGATAAGACTCACTCGAACCAATGGCCTTTGCCCGCATTATTCATGAGCGCTTCTGCTGCAATCGCGAATTCGCTGCTGCGACGCGCCTTCGGCTGGCAGGCTCGCCGCTCGCCCGTCTCGGCCCCCCTCCCTTACCCTCCCCCATACTATGGAGGAGGGATGGGTGGGGGACGACGAACCGTCACGAATAATGCCGGCTTGTGGATCGGAGCGATCGCGCTCTGCCTCGCGGCCGGCGGTTGCAAGCCCGACGACTCACCGTTCAAAGCCGAAAATGAGTCACTTCGCAAGCAACTGGCCAAGCAAGAGTCGGTGGTCACCTCGCTGCAGGACGGAAACAAGGTCATGCATCAACAAATCGATCTGCTGAACCAGGAACTGCGCGACGCGAAACAATCAGCGGAAAGCGCCAAGGCCGAGGCCAAAGCCACCGCCGCCGATCTGGCAATACAAACAGCTCAGGCCAAGAAACTGAGCGCCGATGTCCAAAAAACCGCAGCAGCCCAAGCGGCACAGAACATCCACGTCGAGGAGAAGGGAACCCAGACTGAAGACATCCCTCGCCCCTTGAGCACCGTTGCCAAGATGGCGGAGGATGCGCTCAGCCGCAATGGATACCACGTTAAAGTGAGTATCAAGACCGATCAAAAAGCGATCTATGTGACGGAGCGAAAAGTCTCAGCCCCTACCTCGCTCGAGGTCCCCGGTTCACGGAATCAATACGTGCTCTCGCTTCATGCACTCCCCTCGAACGTCACCAGGCTCAGCGTCAAGGCCGACTTCGACAAACTAGCCCAGGGTGGGCGCATCCTCAGCGTCAGTGCGGAGGAGGTCGCGGAAATTGAACGGAGCCTCATCAGGGAAATCAACAAGGCATTGGCCTCCCCCAACAAAACCTAATTAACAGGATGCTGAAAAAGTCCGCCAGCATCGTTCTCGGCTCATCGAAATCCTCAACGTACCCCTGAGGGTACGCCTCCGGTTTCGAATCGCCTGCGGCCTTGCTGACGGCCATTTTGAGCATCCTGCGAGATGTTTATGCGTCAACGTCACTCTACACAACGGGATTTGAACGCACACTGAATTTTTCTGCAGCCTGCTAATGCAACAATGACCCATCGATCAGTGAAACGTGGCCCGTGAGAGGTCGCGAAGAAAGAGCCCGCAGCAAAGGTCCCTTTGCTTGGTGAGGCGCAAACCTCGTGCTAGCATTTCTCTCCTATGGCTTTGTCAACCAGCGTGCACGATCTCCGCACCCTCGTTCGCTCCTGCCATCCGCTGATCGCGATCGAAACGGTAGAAGAGGAGCGGGTACTGGCCTTGTTGCAATCGGTGGCTGCCCAAGAACGCATGCCGCTATTCGAATGGTCTGTCACCAGAGGACTCACTCGGCACGACGATGGACCGACACTCAGCAAAATGACTGCTACACCTCTGGCAGTCCTCCAACATCTGCAGGGTCTGACCGTGGAGGCGATCTTCTGGCTCAAGGACCTCGCGCCACACCTACAAGATCCCGCAGTCGCCCGCCAACTCCGAGAAGTCGCGGCAATTTACGATCGCTCGCGTTCCACTTGCCTGCTCACCGGCCAACCCATGACCTTGCCGCTCGATATCGAAAACATTATCGTCCGGCTCGACTTGCAACTGCCGGATCGAGACGAACTGCAGTCCATGCTCCAGAGTGTCCTGCAGTCGCTGGGTTCTAGGACCTCGCCCCGTCGTCCACGGTCGACTATCGTCGTGCAAAGCATCCTCAGCTCCATCAGCGACTCCAAAGCGGCGGATCGAGACCCTTCGGCCAACGAGCGTGACGCCATTCTCCGCGCCTTGCAGGGGCTGACGCTCCATCAGGCTCGGCAAGTCGTCACGCAATGTGTCATCGAAGACAGCACCTTCTCTGCCGATGACGTGCAGAAAATTCTAAAGCGCAAGGTACAGGCGATCAAAGATGGCGGTCTGCTCGAATACTATCCGCTTGAAGACAACCGGTTCGAGTTGGGCGGATTCGTCAATCTGAAATCCTGGCTGGAACGTGCGAAAGTCGGTTTTACCGCGGAAGCCAAGGCGCTCAATCTCACGCCCCCCAGAGGAATCATGCTCGTAGGCGTGCCTGGCTGCGGTAAATCGTTGGCCGCAAAGGCTATCGCGCGGGAATGGCAACTCCCACTCTTAAAACTCGACGCAGGCCGGTTGTTCGATAAATTCGTCGGTGAGTCGGAAAAGAACTTCCGCAAAGCGATCGAGATGGCTGAATCGCTTTCGCCCATCGTCCTCTGGATCGATGAAATCGAGAAGGCGATGGCCGCTGGGAGCGGAAGCGGCGAGGCCGATGCGGGCTTGAGCCGCCGGCTGTTCGGGGCCTTTCTCACGTGGCTTCAGGAAAAGAAACAAGAGGTCTTCGTCGTGGCCACCGCCAACAATCTGTCGTTGCTTCCCCCCGAACTCCTTCGAAAAGGCCGATTCGATGAAATCTTTTTCGTGGATCTGCCGGACGACAGCGAGCGGGAATCCATCTGGAAGATTCACCTGGATCTTCGGAAGCAGGACCCGAAACAGTTCGATCTGATCAAGATCGTCAGCGCCAGCGACGGTTTCAGCGGTTCGGAAATCGAACAGGCTGTGGTCGCAGCCCTCTACCGCGCACTCCACCAAAAAACACCGCTGACGACCGATCTGTTGATTGAAGAATTGACCAACACCGTGCCACTCTCCGTGACCCGGCAGGAAGACATCGATCAGCTCCGGGAGACGTCCCAAGGCCGGTTCGTCAACGTACGGTAAGAAAATGCAATTCCTCTTCATCATGGCCGCGATCGCAGTCGTGACGCTCGTGGGCTGTGCCACGCAACCGGTCGAACGTCCTCGCGCACCGCTATCGATAGAGCGCCCCTGTTGTCGATCCGTCGAGCCAGCGCCGAGCCGGAGCGCGATTGTGCGGACAGCGGCCAAACTCGTGGGCGCCAAAACGATTAAGAGCAACGGTCGGCGCATAGCTTATGATTGCGCGGGGGTGACCCGTGTAGTTTTTCTCAGACACGGGATCGATCTGTACGGCAGCAGCGAGAGCGATCCTGAAGCAAATGGCGTCCGCCTCATCTATGCGCACATACAGCAACAGGGCACGTTCCACCAGGGACCGGTCGCCCACCCAGGCGATCTCGTCTTCTTCAACGATACATGGGACTACAACGGTGACGGCAAGGTAAACGACCCGCTGACACACGTTGGAATTGTGGAGCGGCAGGAGTCGGATGGCACCGTAGTCTTCATCAGTCGCGTAGCTGGCGCCGTCGAACGCTACCACATGAACCTCGACCTGCCCCACATCCACAAAACCGCCGACGGACGAATCCTCAACGACTATCTTCGCCGCAAAGATGCCATCGACCCGGCCGATACCGACTACCTCACGGGGGAACTCTTTGCGCAGTTCGCCACTCGGGTGGGGCACTAACGAGATACTCAAAAAAACTTGTTGGTCTGTTTGGTTTGTCTGGTTTTTTCGTTGAACGAAACTAACCAGATAGACCAGACAGACCGAACAGACCATATGAGCAAGCCAGGCTGGCGATCTTTTCTACAGCCTGCTAAAGCACAGGTCTGAATATGCCGATATCAAAACTATAACGAGTATTGATCTCCCGTCAAATACCAGGGATCACCATTTTTTAAATAACCTGCTACAGTTATTTTATGGCGCATGTATCGCAGAAGAATTCGGCCAGAAAATCCTGCCCTCTTCGCAAAAAGATCCTCGGCGTGCGGAGCAGCCTCTTGAGTCTCCACAAGGCCCTCATTCTGGCAGAACAAGTGACCTACGAACGTATCAATGGCCGTGTCGAATCAACCAGCCAACTGTTGCAATTGGTGTTGAACGATCCTTGGTTTACCTGGCTTCATCCCCTATCACAGCTGGTAGTTCGTATCGATGAACTCTTGGATGACGAGTCCGAGCTATCGCTTGTTGAGGTGGAGCATTTTCTGATAGAGGCCAGAAGCCTCATCCGTCCTTCAGAGGAAGGAGACGGTTTCGAACGGAGTTACTACGAAGCCCTTCAGCGGGAGCCCGACGTCATCTTCGCCCACGTCGAAGTGAAGAACCTTCTTACCAAAGTCGCCGCGTAATCTTCTGAAATACTCGCACCTCTCCTGTCTCCTGAGCCGCTCTAGCCTTCCTCTGAAACAATGCCCAACAGGATGCTCAAAAAGGCCGTTCAGCCAGGCCGCAGCGAGTGAAGACCGAAGGAGGTACCCACCGCACTTCGTGGGGCCGTTCGCCCGTACAATAGATCTTGGCGAACGGGAAAACCCCTCCAGCGCTTCAGACCTCTGAAAATTTCATCGGTACGTTGAGGATCTGAACGATGCGAGAACGACGCATGGGAATAGGCGCGTCTCGGCGCGCCAGGGTTGGGAGGGTGAGAAGGGCGACTTTTTCAGCATCCTGCTAATTCAAAGAATCAAGTTTTTCTTGCCTGTACCGATACTTAAAGTAGACTCATGTACGGAGATTATGGCTATGCAACCACGATGCCGCCTGCGAGTCCCCGTCGGCTACCCTGCAAGCATCCAAAGCGACATCGGCGCAGGAGAAGGAGTCTTGCTCGACCTCTCCCCCGCCGGCTGCAGGATGCGCAGCGACATCGCGCTGAATGCGGGAACCTATCTCACACTGCGAATTGCTGTTGCGTAGGAACCAACCCCCCTGGCCGTGGAAGTCTCGGTGGTTCGCTGGTGCAAAGACGGGAACTTCGGAGTGGAGTTTCTGCGGTACAGTCAGGGAGACCGCGAACGAGTCACAAATCTTGTCGAGCCCCTGCCACAGACCGAAATACCTGCCCATCTTGATCACGCAACGTTGACGCTGACCGCCGTCGGCCCGTGAAACGTGAGAATGGCGCGATTTGAAGTTCGACGTTCGGAGTTCAACGCACCGAAATAATTTCCGCACAATCTCCTCAACACGCTCCAAAACACGAAGGCGACCGGCCCTAAGGACCGACCGCCTTGTTTCAAGTTGCCCGAGTAACGTTATTGGTTAGTTCTTCTCTTGCTTATCCCCGTCTTCGTGCTCGTCCTTGTCCCCGTGCTTCTCCCGATCTTTGTGCTTCCCTCGGCCCTTATGCTCACCATCTTTCCGGTGCTCTCCGCTCTTGCCTCTCTCGCGATGTTCTTTTTTCATCTTGCCATGCTTCTTCTTGTGTCCTTCGCCCTTAGGCGCTTCCATCGATGGAGCAGGAGCGGTTGCCGGAGCCGTGACCTGAGGAGTTGGTGCTGCCGGTGGGGCTACCGGAACCGATTCCGGCGTTTGGGCCAAGACACTTGTAAAAGCATACAACACGGCGGCGGCCGTCAATGAAGCGACTGTTCTGGTCATGCTAATCCTCCCTTTATGAAGTTCGAATGCTGAGGTGGCAACCACCCCTTGGTCTCACCAACGCAAGGCCGGTGCCACAGCGATGGGAGAAAACCGCCTACTTATTCAAGAAAACAGAGGGTCATGCCTCACGGCTTGATCGATCTGCGCAAAGGCTGAGGCGGGATGGAGGATAAACCAGCCAGACCGCCTCACCGACAAGGTGGCTATAATCGCCCTTCATCAAGCTCGATCACATCGGCCCAAGTGGAGACAAGAGGAAGAGACGCAATCGGCACGCCACGTTTCGTCGCCACATCTTGCAGGCGGCCCTGAAACCGCTGCCGCGCAGCATCATCTTTGGGACCGGAAGATAGGAGTCCCTGACTCCATTGTGCGATTTCTTGGTCAGACGGTTTTCGACTGTTGGCCTTCACCCAAGCGAGAATTTCATCATCCGTTCCGCCAGCCAACACCCGTTGCTCAAATGCCTTCGGATCGATCTGCAGAAAATCGACCAGGTACTTATCGAACCCCACCGTGATGTAGTTGTAGTCCTGAATCTGGCCTGCATGCCGCAGACCAATCTTGTCGATAAACCGCCCGAGATGCGCGATGCCGCCGAGGAGGGCTTTCGGGCTCCGTGGATACTTCGTCATTTCGGCTTTCTCCGGACGATTATCTTGCTTGACCTTCAGGCCTTACCCCGCGAGACCCAATAGCCAGGCTTGCGTTTCAGATGCATGACGGCTGCGATATAGATCACTTTCCCTTCGACAGCATAGATGATGCCATAGGGAAACCTCTGAGGAGATAGCGTCGGAATCTCCCTTTCAGGATGCGCCACACGGTGGGATGTTGCTGAATCTGTTCGAAGGCTGATTCAACCGAGTCCACGAACTCTTGTCCCAGCCCCTCCCGGCAATCTTCATAGAACAATGCAGCTTGGTGGATTTCCTGCTTCGCGGCGAGATCGAGGCGGACTCTCAATGATGGAGTTCCTTGCGTATCTCACGCAGTACCTTGCCCGCAGAAACGGTCTTTGTCGCCTTTCGCTTCCACGCGCCAAAGCGTTTCTCGGCCTCTGCGATCCACGCTTCATCTACGGCTGTAAGCGGTTCGTGCTTCATCTGCACAAGCAGTCGCTCGGCCAACCGTTCGCGTTCCGTTGCGGGTAACTTTTGCGCCTGCTTTTCGAGGGCCAACGCTCGTGCAGTCATCGCCTTCCTCTCGGTAGGGGAAACCTACAGCCTCGGTCAAGAACTCTACAAGGTTTAATCAGTCGTTGCAACGGCAGGACAACCTCCCGTTTATCTATGGTATGACCCCACGCGGACTCTTCCTGTGCAGAACATTTTCAACTGCTGGCCTGCTACCGCTACTCCCTGCCTCCCGGAACGGCACCCACGAGCTCGGCTGAGCGGAGTCCCTCCGGAATTCCTTTAGCTGCGATCCTTCGATCGCAGAGCTTCAGCCAGTTCCAGCTTTCCTTCTCACCCAAGCCTCGGTGGGTCCCCGTTCTTCCGGTGAGGTCGCGCGACAGCATGCCAGCGCTCGGAGCAATCAACGGTTCGTAGAACCCTTTTCTTTGCCTGGAACCTATTCTTTGCCGAGCGCCAGTCTTACGTACACATTTGCGGGTTTAACGTTTGAGCTCAGCCGCGTGCGAAGGCCGCAGGCCGTAGCACGTCGGCTGGAGCGAAGGGTTAGCCCGCATCACGAACACTTGACGGAACAGCTTCACTGGAAACTGAAATCAGCCGGAAGAGGCGGAACGTTCTTCATAGTTTCAACTAAGACTGCTTTGGCGCGCTCGTAGAGTTGGCACAGCAGCGCGAATTCATCAGCGGGCCACACGTTGCTAACTGCGATGTGTCCAATAATTCGATCTTGGGCGCCGACATCATCGAAGTTCAGCGCCACCGGGTATCGACCCTTCCACTCTGTTATGCGTGTCGTGCGCTCGAGAAGTTGGTGTTCCTGTTCGGACACTGAGATTGCCGCGCGACTGAACAGCGCAGCCAGATCGTGTCCATTGCCGTGCCATTTTCTCAAGCGGCCTTTTGATACCAAGGAAGGGTCACGGCAGACAATGATTCCCTTCACAAGATTCTCAAGGGCAAAACCGAAGACCATGAAGCAAACTTCGCAGGTAGTGCCTCCCGTATCAGGAGGCACAACGCCTGGGCTGGTCTAACTTGTGAGAACCGTCGCTCCAAGCTCGGAGCCAGGATTACGCGCGTGTGCGTTTCCGGCGATCCAAAGGTCTTCTGCCGCCTGTCTAAGCGTGCGGGCGTGAGCCAGCCATGAGGTCGGTTCGGCGGCCGTGTAGCGGACTCGTTGTAGCCACGATTCATCGTTGCTCGTCATGTTGCCCCCGCCAACTGCTTCATCGAGGATTGCCGGAACATTCTGCGGCCACCGTGTGTATTGCGGGCGAACGCTCACGTTAACCGGCGTGCAAAAGCAGAGAGAAACGGTGCTTTTGCACGTCCGAGTTGAACGCGTTGTTGGGTATCATTTCTGGCTGACTGCCCACAAGAAGAATGCGCCTATGCCCAGAAGAGCAAGTGTCTCCTTTTCTGTCTGCTTTTTACGCTGCTGCGCTGCTTGCTGAGCAAACAACTCAGCTTGCTTGGCTTTTAGCAACCGCAGCATGACATTACGGGCCGAGACGATACCTTTGGCGGGGTCTTTGAAAACAGGTACATACTTTAAGTCACTGATGAAGCCCGGCAAAGCCATGCCTTCTGTGAGAACCAGCGGCAATATCGGCTTTTGAAGGGAGAGGGCCTGCCCGATTTCTTGCGATACCCACTCGGAGGCCTTCGCGTTCTTGCTCCATATCAGGACGAAGAGATCACAAGCCGCAATTGCTCTGGATATGGTAGGCGCCAAGGCTTGGCTTGGCAGGACAGAGTGCTCAGCCACGAAGACTTTCACTCCGGTGCCAACCAGAGCGCGCTGTAGCTCAGCGACATTTCGCAAGTCGAGCGTGGAGTAGCTTACAAAAACGTTGAACATCTACATTGCCTTCCTTGATGTCCAACGCCTGCGTTCAGGTGCGGCTGGCACGCGCCGCTGGCCAGACGTCACCTGTAATGCATTGTTATGTGGCACATTTGCTGAGCACGGTTCACACGGTTGATTCAATGAGGCCCTCTCGTTCCAAGACCCGTCGTACCTCCTCGAAGGCAGCAGATATATTTCCTTTAGGGAACCTGATTTGGCCCAATCCGTCCATATTGCTGAACTGTTCGCAACCTTCTTCGACCATCACAACCGCCCGCGTGAAACCAAGACGACCTTGAAATAGGCCCGCTTCATGCACTACGTTCATCCGCGCTTGGTACGCCCCATCAGCCATTTCGTCTTCTGCGGTCATAACAAGAAACGCTATAGCCGCTGCGTCGAGCATCTCCGCTAACCTAGCTATGTTTGTGACGCCGGCGACGGGCACTCGATTAAACTCGTCCCAAGGCAACCGCAACCGATCCTGGAGGAAGTCTTTTAGATCTCTCCAAACGTGCGAACGGCCATGGCCAATGAAGACGTTTGTTCCGACTCTTTCGGCTACCCTGGTCCTACGAGCTTTGCGCTCAAGGTGAGATGCTGCCTTTGTCGCGATCTTACCCGCCTCATCGCATATTGCGAATGCATGGCGGATAGCCTTCGCCTCCGCAATACTTTCCATGTGCGGTGGGATTTGCGTTCCTTGACCAAGGACTATCGTATCCCGGGTCATGATCTGCTCTTTTGGGGAAAGGCGGTTTGCGACCTCGAATGTCGAGAGTGCCTCTAACTTCCCAAGTTCGTCTTTGAGGTTCCGAAGGAATGCATCTTCATGTTCTTCGAGTTCGGTTTGGAGAATGGAAACGATTTCCGACTTGGCAGCCTCGAAGGTTTCTGCCGCATGTTTAGCAGTTGCGTGGGCATTCTCTAGGTTTGGTTCCCCGGATAGCGCACGAATGTGGTTCTTTACGTTGTCAGCATCGTATTCCCGCCAATCTCCATGCGATCCGAGTGAGCCTAATGTATCCATTAACCCCCATTCCTGACTGAAGTGCGCACCTGGCGGGGGTGTAGCGAAGCCCGCGTAGTAGACATGGGAGTGATAGCCCTGCCAAGATCCGGAGAAAGAGCGGCCAACGTTTCGTGCAGCTTGCTCCAGAGCTGAGACGGGCTTGTCCACAGCGTCATCGGCTGATCCACTTGCAGCCTTCTTCAAGCTTTCGGCAAGCACAAAGAGTTCTTCATCTGGTGTCAATGCATCTGCTCCTTGCGGTTCAGTGCCACATAACTATTAAGTGAGCAGCGGCAGGAACATGCTACAGGCAGCCTATCCCTGACCGTGCCAGAACTCTGGTGACTGAAAAGTGCTGAGATCATCCGCATTTCGAGGATCTGTGTCAATAACCGCCCACAAGAATACACTGCCATTCGCATAGGTGTGTCAGGGCTTAGAGCGAGCTTTGCCGAAGAAGCGGGGACCTTCCAATATTTAGGGGAGTGGCCGAGGCAGCCCTTTACCGAGCGCATCGAGTAATATAGATGCTCCCCCAGGCTTGCTCGCCATCTCTCCAGGGATGGGGTCTGATTGATCTTCCACTGCGCGCGTCTTCCCACTTCCCCGTTTCATTTTCAAGGGTAGCCTGGTCGATCCTCGATTGCGCGCGTCGAACGAGCACATTCTGATCGTGCGCGTTCCGCGAGCAGGAGGACGACCAGGCTTACCCTTCCCATCCTCCGGAGGCCGCGCGTTGCGCGAGCACAGAAGATCATCAGGCTCCATCCTCTCCACGTTCTGCGAGCAAAGTGGATTGACCAGGTTGGACTTAGACTTAATCGAGGGAAAATTTAGGAGGCTGCTTTTTTGGCAGACTTGCCGGCGCTCAGATACTGATCGATCCCTGCCGCCATCTTGCGACCTTCGGCAATGGCCCAGACGATGAGCGAGGCGCCGCGCTTGGTATCGCCGCCGGCAAAGACGCCGTCGAGGTTGGTCATAAAGTGGTCGTCCACCGACACCGCACCCCGTGCGTCATACTTCACGCCGAGGCTGTCGAGGAGTCCATTCTTCACCGGGCCTGTAAAGCCCATCGCGAGAAGAATGAGATCTGCATCCATTTCGAAATCGCTGTTTGAGATTGCCGTGAACTTGCCGTTCTCGAACTTCACCCGATTGCCGTGAAGCTTTGTCACCTGGCCATTGTGGCCGGTGAATTTCGTGGTCGAGATACTCCACTGACGGTCGCAACCTTCTTCGTGCGCGTGCGAGGTGCGGAGCTGCATGGGCCAGAGTGGCCAGGGAGTCGAATCAGCCCGTTGCGGCGGCGGCTCCGGCAGCAATTCAAACTGATGCGCTTCGATGCAGCCCTGCCGGTGTGCCGTCCCCAGACAATCCGAGCCTGTGTCGCCGCCACCGATGATGACGACGCGCTTGCCCTTTGCCGTAATCGGCTCGTCCGTAACGGAAATTCCGGCGGTGCGCTTATTCTGTTGGGTCAAGTATTCCATCGCGAGATGCACGCCCTTGAGTTCGCGGCCAGGAATCGGCAGTTCACGAGCTTGCTCCGCGCCTGTGGCAAGACCGACTGCATCGAACTGCTGCCGCAACTGTTCGCCCGTGATATCTTTCCCGATCGTCACACCGGTCTTGAACTCGATGCCCTCGGCTTTCATCTGTTCCAGCCGACGGTCGATGACCCACTTTTCCATTTTGAAATCGGGAATGCCATACCGCAATAGGCCACCGATGCGATCGGACTTCTCGAAGAGGGTGACGCGATGCCCCGCGCGCGCCAATTGCTGCGCCGCCGCCATACCCGCCGGACCCGATCCGACAATGGCGACGGTCTTCCCTGTGTTAATGACGGGCAGCATCGGTTCGACATAGCCCTCGTTGAAGCCACGGTCGACGACGTTCCACTCGATGATGCGGATGGACACAGGGTCTTCGTTGATGCCGAGCACGCAAGCCCCTTCACAGGGCGCTGGGCAAAGCCGTCCGGTAAACTCAGGGAAATTATTCGTGGTATGGAGCGCCTTGAGCGCGTCTTTCCACCGGCCACGATAGACGAGGTCGTTCCAGTCGGGAATCAAGTTTACAACTGGACAGCCGGTATTACCCTGGCAAAACGGCACACCGCAATCCATGCAGCGGGCGCCCTGCGCCTTGAGCTTGTCTTCGGAGATAGGCTCATACATCTCCTTCCAATCGAGCACGCGCAACTCGACCGGTTTCCGCTTGGGGCCCTCACGGGCGTATTTCATGAACCCTTTGATATCACCCATCTCTTCGAGTCCAAAGTGCTGAGTGCTGAGTGCTGAGACCGTAACGACAGGCCATACTTCCGGTTTTACCCCTTTAACCCTTACCCCTTGCTCGCAGCCGCCTTCTTTTTCCGTTCTTCCAATACGCGCTTGTAGTCCACCGGCATCACCTTCTCGAACCTCGGCAGCATCGACTCCCAGCTGTCGAGGATGCGCTTCGCATTCCGGCTTCCGGTATACATGAAGTGCGACGTGATCATCTGATGCAGCGTCTTCTTGTCGTCCGCCGTCTTCACCTTTTCCAACTCCACCATCCCGAAGTTGCAGCGCGATTGGAACTCATCGGATTCGTTCAGCACAAACGCCACGCCGCCGGACATACCGGCCGCAAAATTTCGTCCCGTCCGTCCTAACACGACGACCACTCCGCCGGTCATGTACTCGCAGCCATGATCGCCGGTCCCTTCGACGACCGCCCTGACACCGCTGTTCCGCACGGCAAACCGCTCACCCGCCAGCCCGTAACAATAGGCTTCACCTTGCGTTCCGCCATAGAGCGACGTGTTGCCGATCAGAATCGTCTCTTCCGGCGCATAGAGGGCCTGCTTCGGCGGAAATACAATGATCTTCCCGCCGGATAATCCCTTGCCCAGATAGTCGTTGGATTCGCCTTCGAGAATGAGCGTGATGCCACGGGACAGGAATGCGCCGAACGACTGTCCGGCGGAACCAGAGAACTTGATCGTGATGGTGTCCTCCGGCAAACCCTCAAGTCCGTACTGTTTCGCGACGCGACTGGAGAGCATCGTCCCGACCGTGCGGTTCACATTTCTGATCGGCAGATCGAGGGTCACCTTGTTTTTTTTCTCCAACGCCGGCTTGCACAATTCGATGAGCTTGTTATCGAGGACGCCCGTGAGACCGTGATCCTGCTTCTGCACGCAATAGCGGGGGATCTCCGGCCCGACATCAGGCGCCTTCAATAACGGCGCAAGGTCCAATCCCTTCGCCTTCCAGTGGTCGATGGCCTTGTGTACTTTCAACTTATCCACTCGCCCGACCATCTCGTTGACGGTCCGGAAGCCCAGTTTGGCCATGATCTGCCGCAGTTCTTCTGCGACGAAGAAAAAGAAATTCACGATATGCTCCGGCTGCCCGGCAAATTTCTTTCGCAAGGCCGGGTCCTGCGTCGCAATCCCGACAGGGCAGGTATTGAGATGGCACTTCCGCATCATGATGCAGCCTTCGACGATCAAGGGCGCAGTGGCAAACCCGAACTCCTCGGCGCCCAACAAGGTGGCGATCGCCACATCACGCCCGGTTTTCATCTGCCCGTCGGTCTCGACCCGGATACGACCCCGCAGATCGTTCAGCACCAACGTTTGATGCGTTTCGGCCAGGCCCAATTCCCAAGGGACTCCCGCATACTTGATGGACGAGAGTGGGGAGGCGCCGGTGCCGCCTGAGTCGCCGCTGATAAGTACCTTGTCTGCATGAGCTTTGGCCACTCCAGCCGCGATCGTGCCGACGCCCACTTCCGACACGAGCTTGACCGATACCGCCGCGTCCGGATTGGAATTTTTCAGATCGAAAATGAGCTGCGCCAGATCTTCGATGGAATAGATGTCGTGGTGCGGAGGCGGCGAAATGAGCTGCACGCCGGGCGTCGCATAACGAAACCGCGCAATGTTCTCATCGACCTTGTGGCCCGGCAACTGACCGCCTTCGCCCGGCTTGGCGCCCTGCGCCATCTTGATCTGCAGTTCTTTCGCATTCACCAAGTAGTGGCTCGTGACGCCGAACCGCGCCGAGGCGACCTGCTTGATGTAGCTGTTCTTCGAATCGCCGTTCGGCAGCGGAACGAATCGAGCCGGGTCTTCTCCGCCCTCGCCGGTGTTGCTCTTGGCGCCCAGGCGGTTCATCGCGATGGCCATGGTCTCATGCGCTTCCTTGCTGATCGAGCCGAAGGACATGGCGCCCGTCGTAAACCGCTTGACGATGTCCTTGGCCGATTCCACTTCCTCGACAGGAATCGGTTCCGGCAGGAACTTGAACTCGAGCAGCCCTCGCAGGTTTGAGCGCCGCTGGCTCTCGTCGTTCACGAGTTGGGAAAATTCGGCGAAGGTCTTGGGATTGTTATCCCTCGTCGCATGCTGCAGCTTCGAGATCGTGTCCGGATTCCAATTATGGTGCTCGCCTTGAATGCGGTAGTGGATCTCCCCGCCGAAATCGAGTTGCCGTATCGGCGCCGGCTCATAGGCCAGGCGGTGGCGACGGAGCGTCTCTTCGCCGACCTCGCGGATGCCAATCCCCTCCACGCGCGACGGCGTGCCGGTGAAGTACCGGCCGATGAGTTCACGATTCAATCCGATGGCCTCGAAGATCTGCGCGCCGCAGTAGGATTGCACCGTCGAGATGCCCATCTTCGAGAAGATCTTGAGCAACCCCTTATTGATCGCCTTGATGTACTTGCCCTCTGCGGTCTGCGCGTCCAACCCTTCGGGAAAGTAGCTCTCGCGATCCAGATCCACGATCGACTCGAAGGCCAGATACGGATTCACGGCCCCGGCTCCATAGCCGATCAAGCAGGCGAAGTGGTGTACATCGCGCGGCTCACCGGTCTCCACAATAAGGCCGACTTCCGTCCTCGTGCAGTCGCGCACAAGATGATGGTGGACGGACGCGATGCCGAGAAGGCTCGGAATCGGCGCCCATTCTTCGTTGACCCCGCGATCGCTCAAAATTAGAAACTTGTAGCCGTCTTTGATCGCCTGGGAGGCCTGCCGGCAGAGATCGTCCACTGCTGCCCCAAGCCCCTCCGGTCCCTCGGCCACACGGAAGAGCATCTTGAGCGTCTTGCTCTTAAAATGCGGATCGGCGATTTCGCGGATCTTCTGGAGTTCGGCATTGGTCAGAATCGGCTGCTTGACCCTGATGCGACGGCAAGCTTCCGGATGCTCATCCATCAGATTCGGCTTGGGTCCGATACTGGTCGTCAGCGACATGACCAGTTCCTCGCGAATCGGATCGATCGGCGGATTGGTCACCTGGGCAAACAGCTGCTTGAAATACTTGAAGAGCAGTTGCGGCCGATCGGACAGGACCGCCAACGGCGTATCCGTGCCCATCGAAGACGTGGTTTCCTGCCCCTCCACCACCATGGGAGTGATGACCATCTTTAACTCTTCGATGGTGTAGCTGAAGGCCTGCTGGCGCTGACGAAGCGTCAGGTGGTCCGGCTGCGGCACATTGCTCGGATCGGGCAACTCGTCGAGCGTAATCCGATATTCAGTAACCCATGACCGGTAGGGCTTGCGGCTCACAATCTCGGCCTTCACTTCCTCGTCGTCGAGGATGCGCCCTTGCACGGTATCGACCATGAACATCCGGCCCGGCATGAGGCGGCCCTTCTGCCTGATCTTCCGAACATCCATCGGCAGCACACCGGCTTCCGAAGCCAAAATCACCAGGCCGTCCGTCGTCACTTGATAGCGGCAGGGACGCAGCCCGTTGCGATCGAGTGTCGCGCCGATGAACTTGCCGTCGGTGAAACAGACCGCCGCAGGACCGTCCCAGGGCTCCTGCATCGCCGCGTGATACTCAGAGCCCCCCCGCCGATCGAGATCCATTTGCGGATTCGCGACCCAGGGTTCGGGAATCAGCATCATCATCGCGTGCGGGAGGGAGCGGCCTCCCATGGTCAGGAATTCCACGGCATTGTCCAGACAAGCTGAGTCGCTCTGCTGCTCGGAGACAATCGGATAAAGCTTGGCCAGGTCCTGGCCGAACAATTCAGAGTTGAGCCGCCCTTGCCGAGCGCGCATCCAATTCACGTTGCCCTTGAGCGTATTGATCTCACCGTTATGGCAAATGTAGCGATACGGATGCGCCAACGGCCAGGTGGGGAACGTGTTCGTGCTGAAGCGGGAATGTACGAGGGCGAGCGCGCTCATCAGGCGCTCATCCTTCAAGTCCTGGTAGTAGTCCGACATCTGCTCCGGAAGCAACAGCCCCTTGTACACAATCGTGTTCGCCGACAGGCTGGAGATGTAGAAGTAGTCACGCCCCTGAATCGCCGATTCGCGGATGGCCGTTTCCACCCGCTTGCGAATCACATAGAGCTTACGTTCAAACTGCCCTTCATTAAGGACATCGCGGGCGATGAACACCTGCCGCATAAACGGCTCGGTGCTGCGCGCCACGGCGCCGATCGCATCGCTCTTGACCGGCACATCGCGCCAGCCAAGAAGCCGAGCACCCTCTTCGCCGATCATTCTGGAAAAGAGAGCCTCACACTGTTGCCGGGCATCGACCTGAAGCGGGAGAAACACCATCCCCACACCGTACTCTCCGGCATTGGGCAGAGACACCCCCACATCGCCGACCGCACGCTTGAGGAATTCGTGCGGGACTTGAAGCAGAATCCCGGCGCCGTCCCCCGTGCAAGGATCACAGCCCTGCGCCCCTCTATGGCTCAGATTCTCAAGAATCTGGAGTCCCTGCTGAACAATGGTATGGGATTTCTGGCCCTTGATATTGACGACAAAACCGATCCCACAGGAATCTTTCTCCTGTTCAGGATCGTAGAGGCCTTGCTTCGGCGGAAGACCGGGGATGCTCATCGTTCGTATCTCGTTAAAATGTAGGCGTGGATGCTACTGACTGAGGCTATACCCGGGGGCAATCGGGATGGCTAACCCCGTCACTCACAAGGCAAATTCCGTTCATTTTCGTCACGCTCACCTTAATAGAAGCACGATTCTTCTGTCAAGATTGTCTAGCCCATGCCGGCATGCCCCCCGAAGGGGTCACCAGCTTGACTTTGTTTCCTTCTCTGCCCTACCATCCGCCCCATGCCCCACAGCCCAATTATTACCTCCACGATCAACAGCATGGCGGACGTCTGGGATGCGTACCGTGATGAGTTGGAGGGGATGGAGCGCCGGGCTCGGACAAATCTCGACTCCAGTGTGGCACTCGTCAATACCGTCGCCGCCCATATTCTGAACAGCGGCGGGAAAAGAATTCGACCCTTTTTGCTGCTGCTCTCTGCCCGTCTCTGCGGCTATACCGGCCGCGATCATCACCAACTCGCCAGTCTGGTGGAGTTCATTCATACTGCGTCCCTCCTCCACGACGATGTGGTCGACGAGGCCGATATTCGCCGAGGACGGCGAACCGCCCGAAAAGTCTGGGGCAACCAAATCAGTATCCTCGTCGGCGACTACCTCTACTCCAAAGCCTTCACCCAGGTCGTCGATTTCCATAACCATGCGATTAACGAAGTGCTCGGCGAGGCCTGCAAGAAGATGGCGGAAGGCGAAGTACTTCAGCTCTATCACAACGGCAATCCCTCCATGTCGGAAGCGGAATATCTCAAGATCGTCGAATACAAAACGGCCGGCCTGATTGCCGCCGCTTGTCGCATGGGCGCCATGCTCGCGGATGCTTCAGAGACTCAGCAGGATGCGCTCTTCCGGTTCGGCCTGCATCTTGGGATCGCCTTCCAAGTAGCCGACGATACGCTCGACTATACGGCCAATGGCGAACACTTGGGCAAGTCGTTGGGGCAGGATCTCCGCCAAGGCAAAGCCACGCTGCCACTGTTACATCTACTGCATCATTGTTCGGAGCAGGACAGGCAGATGATCGTCGACCGTATGGAACGCAGGTCCCTCACAGAGGAAGACCTTGGGCGATTCATTCACTTGATGGAAGAAATGGGCTCGATTACCTATGCCATGGATCGCGCACGATCCTATATCGCTGCAGCCCAACAAGATCTCAGCCAGTTCGAAGACAGTACGGCCAAACGAGCCCTCTCGGTGACAGCCGACTACATGGTCACCCGCGACCGATAGCCTTTCTTCTGTGTGTTCCACGCCTCCGGGGCATCGGAAGGCGCCGCACAGCAGGAAAGGTTCCACCCCTCATGTCGTTGCACTGCAACGGCCCCAACCACTGACTGAGTAGAGGATTTCGCTATGTCTACAATTATTCCGTTTCATGGCACGCGGTACAATACGACGGTTGTCGGAGAGATCAAGCAGGTCGCGGCACCGCCCTACGACATCATCGATGCAGCCGGGCAGAAGGCCTTGCACGATCGCCATCCGCAGAACATCATTCGACTCGAATTGGGACTCGATCAACCAGGCGATGGTCCAACTCATAATCGATACACCCGTGCCGCATCGACCCTTCGCGATTGGCTGAAGAGCGGAGCACTGAAACCCGATGCACAGCCGACCCTCTACTACCATACGATCGAATACACCGCGCCATATGCTCCATCCGGTTCGCCGACGAAAATTCTCAAGGGCTTTCTCGCCACCGTAAAACTGGAGGCGCTCGACTCGGGGCATATCTACCCGCACGAGAATACACGCTCAGCCGCCAAAACAGACCGGCTGAATCTTCTCGAAGCCTGCAAGGCGAACTTCAGCCCCATCTGGTCGCTCTACTCCGACCCTCAAGGAACGGTGATGGGCCTGCTGGAAGGGGCAGTGAAGGGGACACCTGCCCCGATCGACTTTCGCGACGATGTGGGGTTCCGTCAGCAACTCTGGGCTGTGACGGATCCAGCCGTACTGAAGCACGCGGTCGACGCCTTGCGCAGCAAACCGCTGTTTATTGCAGACGGCCACCATCGCTACGAGACGGCATTGAACTATCAGAAACTCCGTCGGCAACAGGCCGGATCGCCGGACGGCCAGCACTCGTACGACGCGGTGCTGATGCTGTTGACCGCCCTCGAAGACCCGGGCTTGACCGTACTCCCGACGCATCGGGTCACGACCACAACCTTGCCTCCGTATGATCATGTGCAATCATTGCTGGGCGCCACATTCGACCTGCAGGAATTTCCGTTCACGGCGGCCACGCAAGCGGCCACTCGCGAGAAATTTATCGAAGCCTTGCGGACTCATGGCCGCATGGTTCCGATGTTCGGCTTGGCGTTGAAGGGAGACAGCCGCTACGTCACCCTGAGCCTGAAACCGGCCCATCGTCCGCCCGCGCAAGCCTCTCCTCGCGCCAAGCTCGATGTGTCGCTGCTCCAACAACTCGTCGTCGCAGCGCTCTGTCCGACGCCACAGGAACAGGAGGCCATCCTCTATACAAAGGATGACCATGAAGCCTTGGATTGGGTGGCGAAGGGAACGGGAACCGGGGCATTGCTGCTCAACGCGACAAAAGTCAGCGAAGTGCAAGCCGTCGCGACAGCCGGCGAACGCATGCCCCACAAATCGACGTACTTCTTCCCAAAGCCGCTGACAGGTCTTGTAATAAACGTGATGGAGAACCCGTGAGGGGTAAGGGGTGAGGCGTCAGGCGATGGAACAAGATCGTCGTCCGAACGTGCAGTGGGGCGAGATCACCTCACGCCTAATGCCTCACGCCTAACGGTACTGGATATGAAGGCTAAAATTCTCATCGTCGACGACGATCCCGATATTGCCACGATGCTGGAGGATCGTCTGCAGGCCTCCGACTATGGAACCGTGATCGCGCAGGATGGGGTGCAGGCGCTCGAGCTGGTCGAGCAGGAAGCTCCGCACCTCATGCTGCTCGATCTGGATATGCCACGCCTGACCGGCATTGAAGTCCTCAAGCGACTCCCGAAAGTGCGCCCGGCCGAAGACCTCCCGGTGATCGTCATGACTGCCCATGCTTCAATCGATGCTGCCGTTGAGGCCATGAAAACAGGCGCCTACGATTTTCTGACCAAACCGCTGGACAAAGACCACCTCCTCATCGTCATCGGCAAGGCCTTGGAACGAGACAGCCTCAAACGGCAGGTGGCCTGCCTCAAGTCAGAAGTCGACAGCCGCTACGCCTCGATCGTGGGCATGAGCGCAAAAATTCGTGCGGTGATGGAGTCGGCGCAACGCGCCGCGAAGTCCGATGCCGGCGTGTTACTGCTTGGTGAAAGCGGGACAGGCAAAGAACTCTTCGCCCGTTCCATTCACCAATGGAGTCCGCGTCAGTCCATGCCGCTGGTGGTCATCAACTGTGTCGCCCTCACGGAAACGCTGCTCGAGAACGAACTCTTCGGGCATGAACGCGGCGCCTTCACCGGCGCGGACCGCCTGCAAAAAGGCAAACTGGAGATGGCGGACGGAGGCACGATCTTCCTGGACGAGATCGGAGACATGTCGCTCCCGCTGCAAGCCAAGCTCTTGCGTGTGCTCCAGGACAGGGAATTCCATCGAGTCGGCGGTACACGCCTCGTGTCGGTCAATATACGGATCATCGCCGCCACGAACAAGGATCTCCGACAGGCCGTGAAAACCGGTGAGTTTCGCGAGGATCTCTTTTTCCGTTTAAACGTCATCAGCCTGACCCTGCCCCCGCTCCGAGAACGGCCCGATGACCTCCCTGCCCTGGCGAAGTTTTTCTTGAACCGGCATGCCAGGGATGCAAAACGTCCCGGCATGATGTTCAGCTCCGCGGCCATGGAGGCCATGCGACGGTATCCTTGGCCAGGCAACATTCGCGAATTGGACAACGTCGTCGCCCGGGCCGTCGTCTTGAACCAGTCGGATATCATCGAACCGGACATGCTGTCGTTGGATGCCATGGGCCGCACCTCGCCGGGCGAACCCCTCCCCTACCTCTCACTCCCGTACCATGAGTCAATGGAACAACATAGCCGCTACATCATCGAACGAGCCATCGAAGACGCGGAGGGCAATCAGACGAAAGCCGCAGACCACCTCAAACTCCAACGCACCTATCTGGCCCGCTTGATTAAGCAACAGAAGGTGAAAGCGGAACAGGAGTAGTTCTTACAGGCTGAGGTTGAGGTCAAGGTTGAGCGAAGACCTGACTCTCTTTCATCTGAGTCTCGACCTTAACCTGAGCCTCAACCTTCCCATAATTCGCTGGCGGGCTTTTTCAGCATCCTGCTACGCAGGCCGCTGTCTTGCCGCCAGTGTGATGCGACCGGCTGATGCATCATGTTCGGCCTGCGCATAGCGCTCCGGTGTCCCGATGTCCGACCAGTACCCTTCACTGTCATACCCGAGCACCGCTTCACCTCGCTGAATTGCCGCCACATAGGCATCGATGATCGATGATTCCTTGCCCTTGGGCACATCGCGCAGGAGACGAGGATGTAGAATATGAATCCCGGCGAACATGCGGGGCTGGACCGGACCAGACTCTGATTTCCCACGGCCGGTAATGCGGACGACGCGGTTGTCCGAATCCATTTCCACGAGGCCCCACCGTGCCGCCTCAGGATCTTTGCGCAGAGCCAACGTCGCCACAGCGTCGCGCTGCTGGTGAAACGCACACAACGCACCGAGGTCGAGTTCCACAAGCGTATCGCCGTTGAGCACCAACACCGACTCACCGGAAAAATGCGGTTCCGCTTGCTTGAGGCCGCCCCCTGTACCCAAAATTACCGGCTCGCGCGAATAGATGATCCGCAGCCCGTAACTCGAGCCGTTGCCCAGCGCCTGTTCGATCATCGGTCCGAGGTGATGCAGATTGATCACCACCTCGTGGAACCCGTGCCGCTTCAGGAGCAAGAGATTCCACACGATCAGCGGCGTACCCGCGATAGGGAGGAGCGGCTTCGGAACCGTGTTCGTGAGCGGTCTCAGGCGAGTACCCAAGCCCGCTGCGAGGATCATGGCTTTCATCGCTGGCTCGCGCTGGCGAGAGGCAAGGGGCCAGAGGCTAGAAGGCAAACTATCCTACTCATGACCTCTTGCCTCTCACCGTTCCAATCGCCCATAGCCCCTCGCCTCGTGCCTCTTGCCTGGTTTTTTATTGCAACTCCGGCACGTAGGGGGTGAGATGCTTCCGGAGGGTGGCCAACTCTGGATACTTCTGGGAATTACGTTTGACATAGTTCAAGACTCGCGGAATGTCGGCAAGGAAATTGGGATTGCCTTTGACACGATCGATGTAGACGAATCGCCCTGCCGCCTTGAGGTTACGCTGGATGCTCGTGAAATCGAACAGTCGGCGGAAGGCCTCTCGGTTGGTCCAGACCTGCCGATGCGTCGCCAGCCGATCGAGATAGCGGTCGATCAAGCGGTCGATCAGCGCCTCGTCGAGTTCGACATAGGCGTCGCGCAGGAGCGAGGCGAGATCGTATGTCGCCGGCCCCATCAAGGCGTCTTGAAAATCGATGACCCCCAGCCGTTCACCATCGACCATCAAATTGCGCGAGTGATAGTCCCGGTGGACAAAGACGCGCGGTTGGCCGGCAAGCAACTCGGCGATTTTCTTGAATTCACTCTGGATGGGCAGGTAATCGTCGGCGCACATCGGTTTCCCCTGCCTCGCTACGATCCCATATTCCAGAAAATGGTCGAACTCCCACATGAGGAGCGGCACATCGAAACTTCGGTGGAACGCGAGACAATTCAGATCGGCTGGTGAGGTCGCCGTCGATTGCATATGGACAAGGGCATCGACAGCCTGTGCATAGCGCGCTTCCACGTCTGCCGCACTCGCCCCGCGACAGGCTTCCGAAAGTGTACGGTCTCCAAAATCTTCAAGATAGAGCAGCCCCGCAGCCTGATCGTAGTGATACAGGCGTGGAACGGAGACTCCGGCTTTGGATAAGTGGGAGAGGATATTCAGAAACGGTAATTCAGCGACCTGATAAGCCGCCCCGCTGATAGCTTCTTCCGATTGCTTGAAGGCCTCCGGCTCGGCCAACTGCATGAGAATCACCGAGCGAACAGCGCCACCAGTCAACTCGATGCGAAAATATCGGCGGTTAGAGGCATCGCCTGCTAAAGGCGTGAGTGTTTTGAACTGTCCCTGAAGGGGAAGCAGCGCCTCAACCGTGGAAGCCACGAGGGCACGATCCGGTAAGGCCAGCGGCTGTTTCGGCGCAGCAGGATTCACAGTGGCCATAGGCTGCGCATTATACTGATGCGGGGAAACCTTGTCACTCAGAGGATGGGGGAAGGAGCGGCCAGGTGCCCTTCTTGCTCGCAGAACGCGGAGGGGATGGAGACTGATGATCTTCTGTGCTCGCGCAACGCGCGGTCTCAGAAGGCCCTCGTTCGAGGAGCGCAGTTTGGAATCCGCCAGGTCTCCCCGTTTGGCCCATCATGCCCGTCTCGCAGTTTTTTATTCCGAGCTGATGGACCGCCAACTCAGCGCCCCAATGGCTGCACCGATTATATCGGCTACCCAATCCTGCCAGCTCGACTCGCGGAATGGGACGAAGAATTGATGCCCTTCATCCGTCATCCCATATAACGACGCCGTGACGATGGCAAAGAGGAGCGCATGCGACGCCACCTGCCCGCTCGCACCCCAGCGGAAGGCCCGGTAGCAGAGTCCGCCAAGGACGGCATATTCCACCGCATGCAAGACTTTGTCGCTGATGTCTTTGAGCAAGAACGATGGCAGCTGCTCTTCCGGGTGCGATTGGGCCGACAAATAAAAAATCATGCCGGCATACAGCGCCACCGGCACCCAGTACCGGAACACTTGAGCCATCACACCTTGCCGAGCTGTGTCGCGCATTAATTTCCTCTCGCGCCATTTCCTACCCTATGCCATACTTATATCCGACAGGTTGGGGAAAGACTATATAGCCATGCGAAACAGGCTGAGATCGAGGTCAAGGTTGAGCGAAGATCAGACTCTTTTTTTCTCAACCTTGACCTGAGCCTTAACCTTCCAGAAGGCTGGCGGACTTTTTCAGCCTTCTGCTAAAGCATTCGACTATGAAGACTGCCCGAATCTGTTTTCTCTGGCACATGCATCAACCGTATTACACAGACCCGGTCGCGGGGTCTGCGAGCATGCCTTGGGTGCGTCTCCATGCCACCAAGGCCTACTACGATATGGCCTATGGACTGGAGAAATTCCCCTCGATCAAAGCCACGTTCAACTTTACGCCCTCGCTCCTACGACAGTTGAAAGAAATCGGATCAGGGACGGTGCGCGACCTCTTTCTGGAACATGCGCAGCGTCCGGCAGCGGACCTCCGCCCAGAAGAGAAAGCCTTTCTCATTCGGCATTTTTTCTCTGCCAATTGGGCCACGATGGTGCGCCCTTACCCGCGCTATCATGAATTGCTCGTCAAGCGTGGGGCCGATGTCTACGGTCAGGACTTGGAGCGGGTTGCGCGGCAGTTTTCCACACAGGACTTGCTGGACTTGCAGACATGGCACAATCTCGCCTGGTTCGGCTACGGCACCGTCAGTCGCTATCCGCGCCTGGCTGCGCTGCGCGCGAAAAATAAGGGCTTCACGGAAGAGGAAAAACAGGAGGTGTTAGCCCTCCAACTCGTGGCCGTGCAGGAGATCGTTCCGCTCTATCGACGACTGATGGAGCGGGAACAGATTGAACTCACGACGACCCCCTTCTTCCATCCAATCCTCCCCCTCGTCATCGATACAGACTTCACTCGACGTGCCAGACCGGATCTCCCGCTCCCCTCGCGATTCCATGCGCCGGAAGATGCGGAAGCACAGCTGCAACGGGCCGTCGAATTTCATGCCGCCACATTCGGCCGGGCCCCTGTGGGCCTCTGGCCGTCGGAGGGCTCCGTCTGTCCAGAACTGATTCCGATGTTGCCGAAGGTCGGACTGCGCTGGCTGGCGACCGACGAAGGCATTCTCGCCCGCTCGCTCGACGCAGCCCAGCAACCGTGGCAACGCCACCAGGATCTGTATCAGCCCTACCGGGTCGGGCAGGATAGCCAAGACGTCACAATACTGTTTCGCGACCGGGAAATCTCCGATGCTTTCGGGTTCGTCTATCATAAGACGACTCCTGAAATGGCCGCCGAGGATGTCCTGCGTCGGCTGCGCCACATCATTGACGAAGCGCCGCAAGAGCAGGTCACCATCGCGATTGTGCTCGACGGGGAAAATCCTTGGGAGCACTACCATGAGGGAGGCGAACAGTTTCTTTCGCTCCTCTACAAGGCCTGCTCGACCGGTGCGCTCAATCACGATGGGGTTCGCACCGCCACCGCGACAATTTCCCAAGCGCTCGAAGCCGCGCCAGCTACTCGGCGGGTCAGCCATCTCCATTCTGGCTCCTGGATCAATCAGGACTACAAGATCTGGATCGGTCACCAGGAGGACAATCGGGGATGGGACCTGGTGAGTCACACGCGATCCCGTCTCGCTGAGATTTCTGCCACACTCCCCTCGGATCGTGCGCAAGCCGCCTGGGACGAACTCTATGCCGCCGAAGGCAGCGATTGGTTCTGGTGGTATGGCGACGACTTCGACTGCGGCTATAACGACGAGTTCGATCGGCTCTTCCGTACCCACCTTCGGAACGTCTGGACAATCGCGGGACTGACGCCACCGGACCAGTTCAATCAGCCGATCTGTAGTCCACGCGGCATGCCGGAGGCAGACCTCGTGACGGCGCCGCTCGCCTTGCTGAACCCGTCCATCGATGGACTCGTGACCGACTTTTTTGAGTGGCGCGGCGCAGGCAGGATCAAGATTCAGCCGCCGCTCGGCGCGATGTGGAAAGCCGAAGGGGTGCTGACCGATATCCAGTTTGGCTGGGGTCTTGACCAGTTCTATCTCCGGCTCGATCCGGACGAGCAATCGCAGCCGCGCCAGTCAGGGCTCACAGTCGAGCTGCAGTTGCAGACTCCCGAACAGCTCTATTATCTGTCGTTTTCACTCGCGCCGTCGGAACCATACCAGTTTCTGCTCTCGCAGAAACTCGCAAGCGGAGCCTGGCAGGAGATCGGCCCCTACCAATCGATCTGTCATCGGAATATTGTCGAACTGGCTGTGCCAGTCAAAGACTTACAGCTCACACCTGGGCAAGAACTCCGCATGGCCATTCTGGTGCTGGAGCACCGCATGGAAGTCGCACGCTACCCGCACCAGCATCCGGCCATATTGACAGTACCGGGACCTGAGTTCGAGGCCGGGTTGTGGCGAGTGTAAGCAGCGAGAAGCGCTGAATGATACATGATCAATTTTCAATGTTGAATGATGCATGACAGGAACGAAATTCTCAGATGCGCAGGGAGATTCTTCCTGGTAAATTCAACATTTAACATTCAATATTCAACATTGTTCAGGAGATACCATGCCCGATCTAAGACGTGATCCGATTGTCGGTCGATGGGTGATTATTACGACGGAACGGAGCGGCCGGCCGCACGACTTCATTCCCGTGCAAGCCACCCGGCCCTTGGCCGCAACCCTCTGCCCCTTTTGCCCAGGGCAAGAGCGACTGACACCGAAAGAAATCATGGCCTACCGGCTGCAGCCAGCGGAGCCCAACGGCCCGAACTGGACCGTGCGTGTCGTGCCCAACAAGTTCCCCGCGCTGCAAGTCGAAGGCAACCTCGACCGCCAAGGCCTGGGCCTCTACGATCGCATGAATGGGATCGGCGCGCATGAAGTCATCATCGAGACCCCGAACCACCAAGATAGCCTGGCCGACATGCCGATCAAGCGAATCGAGGACGTGCTGTGGGCCTATCGCGATCGCATGATCGACCTGAAGAAAGACGTGCGGTTCCGATACATCCTTATTTTCAAGAACCACGGCGGACCAGCCGGCGCCACACTGGAGCACAGCCACTCACAACTCATCGCCCTGCCAATCACCCCCACCAGCGCCCAGGAGGAGATCGATGGCTGCCGGGCTCATTATTTTCAGAAAGAACGCTGCATCTATTGCGATATTCTCCGGCAGGATCTCTCTGACGGCGATCGCATCGTGGCGGAAAATCCCGAGTTCCTCTGCGTCTGCCCGTTTGCCCCGCGCTTTCCCTTTGAAATGTGGATCCTCCCTAAACGCCACGCCGGCTACTTCGAAGAGAGCCAGAAGACACAATTCGAATTCCTCGCGCCGATTCTCTCCGAAGCGCTCCGACGGATGGACAAGGTCCTCGGGAAGCCGTCCTACAACTTTATCCTCCATAGTTCCCCCCTCCACGAAAAGACCGGAGATTTCTACCACTGGCACATCGAAATCATTCCGAAACTGACCCAAATGGCCGGCTTCGAATGGGGCACAGGGTTCTACATCAATCCAGTGGCACCGGAAGAATCGGCGAAGTTTCTGCGGGAGGCGATACTCTAGGCGAGAGGCTAGAGGTGGATGGGTTTTCGCCTTGCCCGCACGCTGCTTGCCCTTCGCCCCTTGCCTCGTGCCTGCTGGCCAGCCTATGATGCCCCCATGCAAGTCCAGCTGAGCCATCCAGCCAGAACCGTCGAAGTCAAAGGCCCCAAGAAAGTCAAAGATCTCCTGCGCGAGTTGAATCTCGTCGTCGAAGCGCATCTCGTGATCAAAGGCGACGATCTGGTGACGGAAGACGAAATGCTCTACGACGGCGATCAGATCGAAGTCCGACCGGTGATTTCTGGTGGGAATTGAAATAGGCGAGGGGCCAGAGGCTAGGGGCGAGAGCTAATCAATTCTCTGCCCCCTTGCCTCTCGCCACGTGCCACTAGCCCTAGAAATATGAATTGCACCAAATGTAAGACCAAAGCGGTGATCGGCCTTCCACGCCACAATGCGGCTTTCTGCAAGGGCTGCTTCAATGGCTTTGTCCTCGATCAGGTTGCGCGGGCGATCAAATCGGAGAAGATGTTTGGGAAGGAGGACCGGATTCTCGTGGCAGTGTCCGGCGGGAAAGACAGCCTGGCGCTCTGGGATATTCTCCTCAAGCTCGGCTATCGCGCCGATGGGCTCTATGTGGACCTCGGCATCGGAACCTATTCTGAGCAGTCGCACGCCAAGGTGACGAAGTTTGCCGAGGCGGTCGCTGCCTCACATGGAGCCACGTTGCACCTCCATACGGTCGAACAGGAGGCCGGTGCAGGGATCAAGGAACTGGCTCAGCTGATCCATCGCCCAACCTGCTCGACTTGCGGCACCATCAAACGCTACCAATTCAATCGTGTGGCAATCGAACAGCAGTACGATGTGATGGCCACAGGCCACAACCTCGATGACGAAGCGGCCCGGCTTCTGGGCAACGTGCTGCATTGGCAGGAGGAATATCTGGATAAGCAGGGCCCGTCGTTGCCGGCTTCGGTAAAAGGTTTTGCCAAAAAGGTGAAGCCCCTCTACCGGCTCTCGGAACGAGAACTGGCGGCTTATGCGGTGCTGAACCGGATCGATTACATCGTCGAGGAATGCCCCATGGCCAAAGGCTCCAAGATGCTCCAGTACAAGGAGGTCTTGAATCGTCTGGAGACGGAGTCGCCAGGCACAAAGCAGACCTTCTATTGGGGCTTTCTCGACAAGCAAAGCAAGAAACAGCCCACTGCGACCACCATGGCGGAGAAAGACCGGGCCGTCCTCCACCCCTGCACCTCGTGCAGCCAACCCACCACCGCCGAAGTCTGCTCCTACTGCAAAATGATGGCGAGAGCGGGCGCGGCGAAGAGCTGATAGCCAATGGCTCATAGCTAATGGAAAGAGATCCCGTCAGAGCTCCTTTCAGGCCTTCTTAACCGCCATAGGCCATACACTCCTGTCTTGAAAAGTCTTCTCTGACCCCGTAAGCTGCGCAGCAACGAGTGATGGGTGATCAGTGAAGAGTGAGCAGTAAGTTGCTTGTACCGGTCTACTAGGCTTTCTTTCGCCTGCCCATCACTCATCACCCTCCACTCATCACACTCGGTTTGCAAACATGGCAACAACACAACGCGACTACTATCAGGTTCTCGGTCTTCCCAAGTCTGCCTCGGCGGATGATATCAAGAAGGCCTATCGCCGCCTTGCGCGCCAATTCCATCCCGACATGCATAGCGGCGCCAAGAAATCCGAGATGGAGAAAAAGTTCAAGGAGTTGAACGCCGCGCACGAAGTCCTGGGCGATCCGGGTAACCGGAAAAAGTACGATCAATATGGCGCCAACTGGGAACAAGCCGAGGCCCACGAACAGGCGCGCCGGCAAGCTGGTCCTCGTGGGGGAAGTGGCCCGGAGACGTCGTTCGGGGGAGAAGGCTTTTCTGACATCTTCGAAAATCTGTTCAAAGGGCGAGGGCGAGCCGGCAATGGTCGTGGATTTGCCATGCAGGGCGAGGATCTTGAAACGGAAGTGCAACTGACACTGGCCGAGGTCTTCACCGGCGTGACGAAACGCATGACCTTGCAAGAGCCAGTGCCCTGCTCCACCTGCCACGGGAGCGGAGCCCTTCACGGACGAACCTGTCCGACCTGTCAGGGGCATGGCGCGACGCTGCAGCCCAATACAATCGAAGTGCGAATCCCCGCCGGGGTCCAGGATGGAACGAGAGTGCGCGTAGCCGGCAAGGGACAAGCCGGCAGCAACGGCGGCAAACCCGGTGATTTGTATCTGCGCGTGGCCATCGCTCCGGACAACATCTTTCGCCGACAGGGAAGCGACATTCATGTGTCCCTTCCTGTCTTTCCCTGGGAGGCGGCTTTGGGGGCCGATGTGATGGCTCCGACACTGATGGAACCGGTTCGGGTGAAAGTTCCGCCGGGGAGCCGGGCTGACAGTAAGCTTCGCCTGAAGGGCAAGGGCCTCCCCGCTGCAACCGGCGGCCACGGCGATCTTTTCCTGACGATCCAGATTGTGATGCCCCCCTCATCGACCGGCGAGGAGCAGAAACTGTACGACCAACTCAGGGCCATTGCGCATCCGGACCCGCGTGCCGAGCTGCTCGCCCAGGCTCGACGCCGATCACACCCCTGACGCTCACGAACAAGATACTGAAAAAGTCCTCCAGCGCAAGAAAACCGTTATTTGGTTTATTTGGTCTGTTTCGTTTGTTTGGTTGAACGAAACTAACCAAATCAACCAGATAAACAAAACAAACCAGATGAACCAGACAGACCACACACGTTGTGTTGTTGTCTTGCGTTGTGTTGATCGATCTGGCAAGCTACCTCAACTTGCGGAAAAAATTATGACCTGCGTGATCGGGCTGCTGCCGGGTGCACACGGGTGCATTTTTTGTTCGATGGGCTAAAGAGCGAGCAGGAATTACTAGGATGTTCGTCATCGTGGAGTCAGACGTCTTCATTCGGTTCAACCTAAGGAGGCAAGTATGAAGCAGGGAACACGAGCCATCGTGACGCTAGGCGTCGCATCGGTATTCGCGCTGACCGTTGGGATGTCTACGGCCTGGGCTAATGAGCCAGGCTATGGCAAGGAAGGACACGGAGGCGGTGGGCATAGCATGATGAGCGGATATGGTGCGAGCATGATGCACAACAGCACCGGCCACCTGATCCGGCATCTGCTCAAGCACGAACAAGACATCGGGCTCACCGCGGAGCAAGTCACGAAACTCAAAGATATGCAACTCACCCTGGACAAAACCCGTATCAAGACCGAGGCCGATATTCAGGTTGCGGAGCGCGAGTTGAAAGCCCTAACCGAAGAAGAGAAGTCCGATCTGGGAGCAGTCGAAGCCAAGCTGAAACAGAGCGCAGACCTTCAAGTCGGCTTACGCATGACCTCCATCAAGGCCCGCCGGGATGTGTACGCCCTGCTGACTCCGGAGCAACGCGCCAAGGAAAAGAGCGAGCATGACAAAGTGATGCAGCAGCACAAGGATGCCGGCAAGGGTTACGGCAACCCTCATGGCGGCGCGATGAAAAGCAATCCACATCGGAGTGGCGATACTGCACAGCCGGCACCTCCAGTAGGCACATACGTACAGTAGTGCAATCCAAGAGGCGGGGCAGGGTACGTTGAGGGGTTCGAACGACTGAGAACGAAGGTCTGGGAGATGTCATGCCGAAAGAGCTGAAACTCATGAGCCACGATTTGCTGGTCGGCCCTGATCGGGCACCGGCTCGCGCGATGTTGAAAGCCGTTGGATTCACCGACGAGGATTTGTCTCGTCCGATCATCGGCGTCGCCAACACCTGGATCGAAATCATGCCCTGCAACTTCCACCTGCGCCGATTGTCGGAACGGGTGAAAGCCGGCATCAGGGCCGCAGGCGGCACTCCCATTGAGTACAACACCATCGCGGTGTCGGATGGCATTTCGATGGGGACCGAGGGGATGAAGGCTTCGTTGATCAGTCGGGAGGTGATTGCCGATTCGATCGAGCTTGTGGCTCGTGGGCACCTGTTTGACGGCGTGGTCGCACTATCCGGCTGCGATAAGACCATTCCCGGCACCGTAATGGCCCTCGCTCGCCTGAACCTGCCGTCGGTGATGCTCTACGGTGGCTCGATCATGCCGGGCCAGTTCCAAGGCCATGACGTGACCATTCAAGACGTGTTCGAAGCAGTCGGGAAACATGCGTCCGGCACAATGACCGATGCCGAACTCAAAGATCTCGAAGATCATGCCTGCCCAGGCCCTGGCGCCTGCGGAGGCCAGTTCACGGCTAACACCATGGCGATCGCGTTCGAGTTCCTCGGCATCTCGCCGATGGGACGCAACGGGGTGCCGGCCATGGATCAGCGGAAGGACGACGTCGCCTTCGAGTGCGGGAAGATGGTCATGGATCTGCTGAAGCGAGACCTGCGACCCCGCCAGATCATTACGCGGAAATCGCTAGAAAATGCCATTGCCGCGGTCGCGACCACCGGCGGCTCAACGAATGCCGTGTTGCATCTGCTCGCCATCGCGCGCGAAGCCAACATCAAGCTGAATATCGACGACTTCGACAAGATCAATCGGAAGGTGCCGTTGCTCGCCGACCTGAAGCCAGGTGGACGATTTACGGCTTCGGATCTCTATGCGGCTGGAGGGACCACACTGGTCGCCAAGCGGCTGCTCGATGCCGGCATTTTGCATGCAGGCCAACCAACCGTGACCGGCCGGACGATCGGAGAAGAAGCCAAGGACGCGAAGGAGACACCCGGACAACAAGTCCTCAGGCCCCTATCAAATCCCATCAAGCAAACCGGCGGACTGGTGATATTACGAGGAAATCTTGCCCCAGAGGGCTGCGTCGTGAAGGTAGCTGGACACTCGATCATGATGTTCCGCGGCCCAGCGAAGGTGTATGACCGGGAAGAGGATGCCTTTGTCGCCGTGCAATCTCGTCAAATCAAAGCAGGTGATGTTGTAGTGATTCGGTATGAAGGTCCGTCCGGCGGGCCCGGCATGAGAGAAATGCTTGGTGTGACCGCGGCCATCGTTGGCGCAGGCCTGGGCGACTCCGTCGCGCTACTCACTGACGGACGCTTCTCTGGCGCCACCCATGGCCTGATGGCCGGCCATGTCGCACCGGAAGCGATCAAAGGTGGGCCGATCGGCGCCGTGAAGAACGGCGACATGATTGTTTTCGATATCGCCAAACGGACACTGAGCGTGGAACTCTCGCAGAATGAGATCAAGGCCCGGCTCAAGAAGGTCAAACAGCCGTTACCCCGCTACACCTCCGGCGTGATGGGCAAGTACGCGCGGCACGTCTCTTCGGCTTCGGAAGGGGCCATTACGACATAGTCGGATGCTAGAAGAAACGTACCTACTCAGGTAGATAGGCTGAAGGCTTTTAGTCTTCAGCCTTCGGTCTTCAGCCTTCGGTCTTCAGCCTAAACACCTGAGTAGGCACCTCGATTCTATCGCCCCTTCATCCGTCCCCGCATCTCCGACATCATGCTATCGAGGTCAGCTTCTGCTTTCGCGCGATCGCTGATCAACTCATCGAGATTGTATGGACGAGCCGGAACCGGCTGAACCACCTCCGGCTTCACCGTCTGCTTGGGCGGCAGATCAGGCTGAGAAAGCTGGACTGATTTGGCTTGAGGCTGAACTGACGGAGCCGACGGTTGGTCGGTGGTCGCAGGCTGCATTTGTCCAGTGGGCAGAGGCTCCCCCCGTCCAGCTCGTACCCCCACACCTTGTTCCCGCAACCATTGTGTGGCTACGCTTGACTTGAGTGAGAAACTGATGCTCGTGATTGGGAGGCCATCCGAGGCGACACGAGCAATCGCCGTATTGACACCGATCATCCGCCCCTCTCCATCTAAGAGTGGCCCACCTGAGTTTCCACGGTTCAAACCCGTCTCTGTTTGAAACACGTGCTTGCCCTTGACCCCATTGAAGTTATCTACTTCGGCGCTGATCACCCCAGTAGTCAATGTCCACAATCCACCTTGCTCTGGATGGCCAATGGCGACCACTCGATCCCCGATCCTAGCCCGCCCCGATTCACTCACATCGACGACTGGCAGGGATTCGGTCACACCATCGAGCTTCAACAAAGCAAGATCCAATGGCTGTGAATAGGCTACGATCTTGGCGCGGACCATACGGGAAAGATCGCTCTTTGACTCTCCCGTGACTCGAAGTGGCTTGAGAAACACAGACAGACGGGCGAAGGGTTTCCCAGTCTGTTCTTCGATCACAACGTGGGCATTGGTGAGAACCAGTCCGTCCGACTGAATAATCGAACCGGTTCCTCCACTCCCCTTCCCCCTACCGTCTGCATGCCCCATCACCATCACCACAGCTGGAGAGGCTTGTTCATAAATCTCACGAGGCGACAATTCCTTGCCGGAAACCACAGTACTGCACAGCACAAAGGATGCGAACAGAGCTGCGCCTGTCATCGACCTCATCATGGTCTCCTTTTTTCTAGCAGAATAGCCGCGCGAAACAGGCTGAGGTCGAGGTCAAGGTTGAGCGAAGACCTGACTTTCTTCATCTTAGCCTCAACCTTAGCCTCAACCTCAGCCTTCCCCGAGCTTGCGGATTTTTTTGAGATCCCTCTAGGCGCGCCGATAGAACTCCGCAATCATCTCAACGACGTAAGACTGCTGCGGTTCCGTCAACTCAGCGTAGATCGGGAGAGACATCACTTCTTCGGCCGCCTGTTCTGACAGAGGGAAGGCCCCCTTCTGATGCCCTAAATCGCGATAGCAGTTTTGGAGATGCATCGGAAGCGGGTAGTACACTTCCGTGCCGACCCCTTTCTCTTTGAGGAAGGCGCGCAACTCGTCGCGCTTCGGCGCTCGGACAGTGAATTGGTTATACACGTGGAAATTTCCAGGCGCCGTTGGCGGCAGCGCGACGCAATCCGCATGCTTTGCCCGGGCGAACAACTGCCGATACCGCTCGGCATTCCGGCGTCGCCCTTCGGTCCACTGATCAAGATACTTTAGTTTGATCTGGAGCACGGCAGCCTGAAGCGCATCCAACCGGCTATTGATCCCTACCGCCTCGTGGAGATAGCGGACCTGGCTTCCGTGAACACGAAGCATAGCCATGGAGTCGGCAAGGGCTTTGTCGTCGGTCGTGATAAGCCCTCCATCTCCAAAACCGCCCAAATTCTTGGAGGGGAAAAAGCTAAAGCACCCGGTGTCTCCAAGTATCCCCGCGCGCTTCCCCTGCTGTGCCGCGCCAATGGCTTGGCAAGCATCTTCGATCACCTTCACGTGCTTTCGCCCGGCAATTTCGTTGATCGCAGCCATGTCTGCACATTGCCCAAAGATGTGAACGGGAATGATGGCTCTCGTACGAGGTGTGATCGCTTGCTCAATCAGGGATGGATCGATATTAAATGTGTCCGGCTGAATGTCCACAAACACCGGCCTTGCGCCCAACCGTGAAATCGCGCTCACCGTGGCGAAAAATGTAAACGGGATGGTGATGACCTCATCGCCGGCCTTCACTCCCATGGCCATGAGGGAGAGCAACAGCGCATCGCTCCCGGAGGCGCAACCGATCGCATAGCGAGAGCCGATGTACCGGACAACGGATTCCTCGAACGCCACGAGGCGCGGCCCCAGGATAAAGCCCTGTTCATCACAGACAGTCTGTATCTCCGCCATGATCTCTTCACGGAGAGGCTGGAACTGAGCTTTCAGATCAAGCAACGGCACGTTCATCGAAGTGGACCTCCAGTATGGATCGTAACTACTCAGGTGTTCAGGCTGAAGGCTATAAATTATCTCGCAAGGCACGAACCTGTCTGCCCTGCCGGCAGGCGACAGGCAGGGCAAGCCATTCAAAACCTTCAGTCTAAAAGCCTTCAGTCTATCTACCTGAGTAGTTACTATGAATCTCAATACTCGAACAACGCACAGAGCAGTCGTGACACTCCTTTCAATACCTGGCTCCTCGACATAATGCAAGTGGAGAATCAGAACCGCCGGCTGGCCGGCTTAGCCGGCATTTTCATGAAGGCTTCTACCTGCCCGCCTGTCTGCGTGCGGACACGCACAGGCAGGCAGCGAGCGAAGAGGCGGGACGTACGCTTCGGTACGTTGAGCCTCTGAACGATGCGAGAACGCCGCTGGAGGACTTTTTCAGCACCCGGCCAGGAGCCTGCCCTCATGGCCTATTGCTTCCCTTACAAAGGAGAGGGATTTGGATTTTTCTCTTCCTGGGTCTCGCTCCGATTTCAGATGTCTTTTCTCTATCCCAGGTTTTCGAGTATAATCAATCCACACATGACGAAAACCAAGATCGCCGGTCGTGCAGTACCGGACTGGGAGGTGAAAAAGATGTCGTCCCTCGCAACAACTCATATCCAACTTGACAATGCGGGCGTAGCCTGGATTGATGACTCGAACGTCAAGGTCATCGAAGTCGCCATGGATAAGCTCGCTCATGGGTGGAATCCTGAAGAAATCCACTTTCAGCACCCCCATCTGTCTTTAGCCCAGATTCACGCTGCCCTCTCCTACTACTATGACCATCAGCACGACATCGATCGAGCAATCGAAAAGGAGCTGCAGGAAGTTGAGAGCATGGCACAGCGGGTCAGCCAGTCCCCCTTGCGGAGGCGGCTGCGCGCCATGGGTCAACTCCCTTGAGTCTCACCCTATACATGGACGTCCACATTCCCAAAGCGATTACTGACGCGGACTCCGTCTCCATGGGGTGGATGTCCTCACAGCGCAGGAGGACGGAGCCGCACGTCTTCCTGATTCCGTCCTTCTTGACCGATCTACCGCATTGGGTCGTGTCTTGTTCAGCCAAGACAAGGATCTACTGCGAGAGGCCGTTCGTCGACACAACGCCCATGAAACATTTGCCGGCATCATCTTCGCCCATCAACTCAAAATCACGATCGGCCAATGTATCAGAGACCTGGAACTCATCGCTCATACGAGCGAGCCGGTCGATTTGGTCAACCAGGTCGAATACTTGCCCTTTCGCTAATGAGATCCCTCTTCCTTTGTAACTACTCAGGTAGATAGGCTGAAGGCTTTTAGTCTCAGCCTGCTATTGAAGGATTCATCTCTGCTTGAAGAGATACAGGGGTAAAGGGGCAACGGGGTAGAGGGGTAAGAGCCTACCCCGACTATCCCAGTATCCCGCTACCCCCGCATTCGTGCTTTGCGAGATAATTCACAGCCTTCGGCCTTCAGCCTATCCACCTGAGTAGCTGCCAGAAATGAGAGATGGCCGTCTTAACGAAAATCTCGCCGATGAAAAATAAGGCTGGCTGTGAAGAGGAGCACTGCCGTATAGGTCGCTCCGTAGGCGACAATGAGCATCAGGTCCGCACCGCTTACTTCCAGGTGATGAACGACATGGCCCTTCAAGTTGAAACGCTCGAGGTTGGGCAAGAGATAATAGATCCCGTCCAAGATCCCACGGCTGAGATCATCCATCTTTGCCCCGAACGTTTTCAGGTCGGCAGTGAGGTGCCCAATCACATACATCGCCAGCGTGAAGATGGCGCTCAGGGTGGCACTGGTAAATGTGGAAAATAGCAGGGCGACCGCCGTGATCACCATGAACTCGACGAAAATCAGCGCCAGCGCCTTGAAGAGCATCCCCTCGACAGGAACTGCCTGGGCATAGAGCACCACCAACAGCCCTAGCGCCATGACCACTGTGTTGACGAACAATGTGATCGTGAGGCCCACATACTTGCCGAGCAGAAATTGGTATCGCGCCACCGGCTTGGACACAATCGTATAGATGGTCTTCTTCTCGATTTCCTTGCTCACCAGTCCGATCCCGACGAAAATGGCAATCAACACCCCGAAGAAATTAATGCTCCCTAGCCCAACATCCAGGATGAGACGGTGGAATTCCCCCAAGGTTAACCGTGACAGGAGCACAGAGCTGCCAATCATGAGCAGGGCAAAGACCAGCAGATTGTAGAGCAGCTTATCTCGCAAGTTTTCCCGGAATGTATTCAGTCCAATCGACAGGATTTTCATGTGCGATTCTCCGACGGACTCCGATGTTCTTCAACCTCTCGGATGAAGAGATCCTCCAACGACCCCTTCTGAGGAGTGAGCGACACCAGACTTGCCTTCGCCGCGCGGATAATCTCCAGCGCACCCCCCACTTGTTGTTGGCTCTTCAGCACCACCAGCATCCGATCCCCTTGCATCACCACTTTGTCGGTAAGCGGGCGTAGATGGTCCAACCCTTCGGGGGTCAGACGATCCACAATCAGTTCCACTTGGTGGTTCGCCCCTTGATCCAGCAAGTCGGTCACCCTACCACAGGCCACGAGGCGCCCCTTCAAGATCATCGCGACCCGATCGCACAACACTTCGGCATCGTGCAAGATGTGGGAGCTGAACAAGACCGTCTTCCCGGACTCTTTCAGACGCAGGATCAGATCGCGAACTTCTTTCCGCCCGATAGGGTCCAGTCCTGACATGGGTTCGTCCAACACCACCAACTCCGGATCGTTAATCAAAGCTTGGGCGACCCCCACCCGCTGCAACATGCCTTTTGAGAACTTCCTGAGCTGGAGATCCTTCGCATGGGTCATCCCGACCAACTCCAAGAGTTCATCGATTCGCTTATCCAAAACAGCGCCCCACAGCCCGAACAAATGCCCATAGAATCCAAGAAACTCCCGGCTCGTGAGGGAGTCGTAAAAGTAGGGCGACTCGGGAAGGAATCCCAGCCGTGACTTGGCACGAGGGTCGCCCATGTCCAAATTGAACAGCCTGGCAGTCCCACTGGTTGGATAGATGAGCCCCATCAAGATCTTGAGGGTGGTGGTTTTCCCCGCGCCGTTCGGGCCGAGAAAACCGAACACTTCCCCACACCGGACTTCGAGGTTGAGGCCCTCCACCGCGGTCACTCGCTTCCCCCAGAACCCCACGCGGAAAACCTTGGAGAGTTGCTCAGTCTGTACCACGAGATCGGAGTTAGGCGTCATGGCTCACTCCCATGTTCTAGGAAAACGATAGGACGGCTCTACTTTGGGGAAACTGTAGGTAGGCTGTGGACGTTTGAAAAATGTGCGCAGCCGTTCAGGGTGTGTCGAACTGGAAACTGTGCCAGTCTTGGGACCCAACCGATATTCTCCTTCAAATGGTTCCTGAGGCAGCATCGGAAGGATTCCCGCCACCACGAGATCCGTGAGTCTAGCAGGAAGAGCCCCATGTTGTGTCCGATAGGCTTCCACGGCGCTCTCCAGTAGGCGAACATCCCGTTCAATAATAACTTCTTTCATTCGATAGGCCAAGACATCTCGCATCTCCTGATCTTGCGTCTCCCGCAAACGGGCTTCAAGAAACACCAAGGCCGTGTCTGGACTCCCTGCCTCCGCAGCCATGCGGGTGGCGAGCCCTGGGAGATAGGCTGGGCGGTCCGGCAGACTGGCCGCCTTCATAATGTACTCTGCCCCCTTGGCTGGATCACCGAGCAGAAAATAATAATTGTACCCAAGAAGAAAGGGGATGTTCCAGACCTCTGGATTCGCGTTGACACCCCTTTCAAGCAGCCGATTGCTCAAGTCCGTGCGGTTGGCGAGATCACCGAGGATCACCCCCCCAGCATAGTAGGCATAGGCATACTGAGGGTCGAGCGTGGTGATGACGTCTAAGGCGTGGTACATCCACTCATATTCGTCCGCCGTATTTCGTTTATTCCCGATAACCTGAATGAGCCTGAGCCAGAGAATATCAGCCCCTAAGTGATGATAGCCGAGCAAGGCTGGTTTCAAATATTCGCCCTTGGGTAGCTGCGCGAGACCTTCGATCTGGACAACCGTCCGATCCTGCCGCCGATCGAGTTGATCTTGCAGCCATCCGACGCAGGCCAGCAAAAGGATGCCCCCTATGCCGAGCAGAAGCTGATTCACGATCGGTGTGCTGCGATGATATAAGGCTGTTGAAACCGTCATGAGAGAGACCGCGGCAGGATGAATAAAACGGAAGGTCCCGGCAGCCGAATGACTGCCGGGACCCTGACCTTACCTACGCCGACCTAGTATACACCAGTTGAGCAATCTACCGCGCCATGGTCAACCGAGGAAACCCAGGTTGACACAGCGGCATCGCCATCGAGATTGCTTTTGGCATGTGCGAAAAAGTTGTTAGCCCCGGCGGGGCCGGCACCAGCAGCTCCAGCAATGGCCGCAAGACAGGAATTTGCGGCGCCGCCCAAACCAGTCGGATGGTAGGTCAACGCGACTGGTGCACCAACAAGCAGCACGGCATCCGCTGCATATGTATAATTGACATTTCCAGTTGCCCTGAAGCCGATATCATTGAACGCCAAGGCTGTAGTGAAGGCACCGGCACCACTACACCACGCTGTCGGAGGAACTCGTCCCGGGGTTCCAGCGCCCCATATAAACGAAACTGTTTTTGTGCCAGCAGCGGGTGCGATGACACCTTCTGGAGGGACTCCGACATAACAGCCTTGCTCCGCCTGGAAGGCAACTTCAGACGTTTTGATTGCCATCAAATTCGTCTTGGCTTCCGACTGCCGCGACTTCAGCTGATACTGCAGGAAGTTCGGGATGGCGATGGCCGCCAAGATCCCGATGATCGCCACGACGATCATCAACTCGATGAGGGTGAAACCCTCTTGTTTCCGCAATGCCTTAAACATCGTACTGCCTCCTTGTTGATGGTTCACTGACGCCCCTTCACACCTTGCTTGCTTCTTTCTCATCGGAACTCTCATCCGATTTCTGTTACCTAGCCGTATAGCAGGTTCGATGCCTGGTATATGGCCAGGCCATGAAAGATTGAGTCACACGGAATATCAAATAGTTATGATTATTTACCGCTGTGAAACAGACAGCGGTCGGGAGTCATCTCTCCATCTTTTGCTGTGATCTGCCAATATTTGTCGTCCACAGTAGGGGACCTGGCGCCTTCCATTTTCTCTCCACAAAGGAGGGTGATCTGGAGGCTTCGCCATCTACAGGAGAGAGGCAATCTGTGAAAACAATTACTTAGCGTGAGCGGACTGGAGCGAATCAGCTTGTCAGATGCCGAAAGGCTGACCCCAGGCTGAAGGCTGAAGGCGAGATCAATGTTACCAGAGATGATAAAAGGGAGAAACCGGGACTACTGTTAAAGGCGGCGGGCTGTGCTACTGAGCGTGTATCTTCTCAGATACACGCCGTTTGGCCTGTTGGATACGTTCTTCTTGCGTCGGGTCGCCCATCCCTAGTTCACGGAATCGGTCCATCAACTTGTTATTGGACGGGTCAAGCTCCAGCGCATGGAGCCAAGCCTCGCGGGCATCTGAGAGGTTCCGTTGCTTGGCGTAAATATCTCCGAGATGCTCAAAGAGCACCGGGTCATCTCCGGCGAGCGCAACGGCGCGCTGCATCTCTGTCAAGGCCTCGGTGAACGAGCCGGATTTAAACAAGGCCCAGGCAAGGCTATCGATATAGTACCCATTGCTTGGTTTGAGAGCGACGGCCCGCTTGGTCAAGGAGAGTGCTTGGTCGATCTTGACTCCCCGCTCTGCGTAGCTATACCCCAGATAGTTGAGCGCATCGGCATGATGAGGATCCAGCTTGATTGCGATCTCCATGACACGCACGACGTCATCGAATCGATTGAGCTTGTCATAGACCGTGCCAAGATTGAAGTACAAATCGGCGCTCTTGGGGTTCTGGCTGATGCCTTCTTCCAAGACCCTTGCCGCGTCGTCGAACTGGTCCATCTGCAAATAGGTCAATCCCAGCACAATGTGGGCTTCGGGCTGTTTTGGATTAATCGTAAGGGCTTTGGTCAAGTGCGTGATGGCCTCAGGAAATTGCTTCAATCGATAGAACAAGAGGCCGAGATGCAAGTGCCCTTCGAAGTAGGACGGCTCAAGTTGCACATTAAACGTATAGGTCTCGATCGCTTGCTTCGTGTCCTTAGACTCTTCGTAGAGATATCCAAGGTAATCTCTGATTTTGAGCTCCGTCGGGCGCGCCTTGAGAATCTTGATCAGCTGGTCGATGGCCTTGGAATATTCCTTCTCTTCCCCGTACAGAAGCGCCAATCGAAGCTGGGCATCAAGGTCCGAAGGGTCCTCCGCCAGCAAATCATTCAATTCCTTCCTGGCGCCCTGATAATCCTTCGTGGCCACATAGAGCCGAACCAACTGGTGCCGGATGTCCCGGCTTCGAGGGTTCACCGTCTGGAGATATTTCCGTAGCACGGCAACCGCTCGATCCTGGGCCTGCTGCGATTCATAGATCGAGGCCAGCGCAAGATAGGCTGGTTCAAACGAGGCATTGACCGTAATCGCCCGCTCCAAACTCGCCGCGGCCTCTTCCCCTTTCCCCGCATCGAGGAGTATGCGCCCCAGGTGATACTGGCCGACGGCAGATTCGGGAGCCCGCGCCAAACCCGCTCGAATGGCCTGCTCCGCTTCGGGCTGCCGCTTCAGATTCAGGAGCAACAGACCCTTGGTAAAATATGGATCGCCGGAGGTCGGATCGATCTCGATTGCGCGATCCAACAGCTTCACTGCACGTTCCCCTTGCCCCGCACTAGCTAAAATACCTGCCATCTGCGTGAGCAGCTGAGCGTCTTGGCTCGGTCCCTCTGCAGCGAGGTCCGCATAGCGGACGGCATTGGGCATATCGCCCAGCGAAAAGTAGAGACCTGCCAGCCGGGCTTTCACAGACTGGGACGCCGGATCTGCCTTCAACGCGGCCTGATATTCCCGAATCGCACGATCCATGTCCTGCGCAAGCTCGGCTTGATACCCCAGCATGAAATGATAGGATGCAGCAGCATCGGGGGGATGAATCGAGGGCGCCGTCTTCGGCGTACCGGAAGAGGCAGCTATCTTGTCAGACATCTGCGGCGCGGCGGCGCAGGCTACCACCATTAAAGAAATCATCGCACAGCTCACGCGAGAGAACACCGTGAGACCTCGGCTATTCGCCGTTCGGCTCGGCGTGAAGCTTGTCGTGGGCACTCGGAGCATCCTCTTGGTAGATTCGGACAAGGTTGTAATGGTGAGAAAGATTATACGAGTGGGGTGACACAGGGTCAAACGACTTCTCGGTTGTCGAGGCTCTCGAACTTCGCAAAGCGGTCGTGGAAGAGGAGTTCCTTTCTCCCAATCGGGCCGTTGCGATGTTTGAGCACGAGAATATCAGCAATGCCCTTCCGTTCTGAGTCTTGGTTATACACGTCCTCACGGTAGATGAACATGACGACGTCGGCATCCTGCTCGATCGCACCACTTTCGCGAAGATCCGCCAGCATGGGAATCGGTGGCTTCCGAGCTTCCACTGCGCGGCTGAGCTGTGACAGCGCGATGACCGGCACGTTGAGTTCCTTGGCCAAAGCTTTCAGCGAGCGAGAAATATCGGAGATTTCCTGCTGGCGGGATTCCGAGTCGCTCCGCCCCTGCATCAGCTGGAGGTAGTCGACAATCAAGAGATCCAGCCCCCGTTCGGCTTTCAACCGACGCGCCTTACCTCGCATCTGCTGCACGGTGATGCCGCCGGTATCGTCGATAAAGATCGGCGCCTGCTCCAGCCGGCCTGCCGCTTCCGCAAGGCGCCACCAATCCTCTTTTTGAAGCTTACCGGTTCGGAGACCATGCGAATCGACTCGCGCTTCCGAGCTCAACATGCGCAGGACAATCTGCGGCTTCGACATTTCTAGGCTAAAAATTCCAACGACCGTGCCTGCATGAATGGCAGCGTGGGCTGCCATTCCCAACGCCAGGCTGGTCTTCCCCATACTGGGCCGCCCTGCGATCACCACAAGATCGGAAGGTTGGAGTCCCGCCGTGATGTCGTCGAGATCGTAAAAGCCTGTGGGAACACCCGTGATGTGTTCTTTTCGCTTTGATAATTTGTCGACAAGCTCAAGACTTTCCTTGATGATGGCATCAATGGGGGTGAACGACCGATCCAGTTTCCCCTGGACGATGCCGAACACCGACCGCTCCGCGAAATCGAGCAGGTCGTCGACGGAAGAGGTGCCTTCGTACCCGCGCGTGAGAACTTCCGTGGAGGTATGGATCAGCTCCCGCAGCAGCGCTTTGTCTCGCACAATCTTGCAGTGGTAACGAATATTGGCGGAGCTGGCGACGCTCTGCACGAGTTCCGCTAAATAGGCTGCTCCTCCGATGGCTTCGATTTCCCCCTGCGCCTTCAACCGTTCCGTCAACGTAATCTGATCGATCACTTCTCCGACGTCCGACAATTCCAGCATCGCCCGATAGATCTTCCGATGCGACGTGCGGTAGAAGTTTTCTTCGACCAGCAATTCCATCGCTTTGGCCATCGCGCTATTGTCGAGGAGGACTGCACCGAGAACCGATTGCTCCGCCTCCAGGTTCTGAGGCGGAAGTTTTGGCTGAGACAGATCGGTGGCTGACATAGACTTCATGACCGTTCCTTGACCTGCCGCCGAGACCGGCGAGCCGAGGCCACCAGATCGGCAATCCCCATCTTCTTCGAAAGACGGCTCAGATTGCGGGCTCGACCACCCTGCCTATGGGCCGCGAGGGCAACCACCAGCACCTCGTCAGGACCCGTTCCTGGCGCCCCAACCACGACCACGAATGCGGCCTGTTGGGCCAGCCCAGTTGCCACTGCGCCAGCCACAAGCGCCGCGTCACTCCCCTTCATCGTCTGCTGTATTATTCGGAAGCGAGTCCGACGCAACTGAGCCACAACCGCTGTTAATCGACGAATAGCCCGGCTTGGCCCGGCGACAAGATAATCTACTCGCGCCGAGACCGATCCCTCCTCAGGGAACTCTATGGTGCGGAAGAGCCGGTCGACGTCCAACCCAAAACCGGTTGAAGGCAATGGCCTGCCAAATCGGCCGATCAAGTGATCGTACCGTCCACCCCCGCCCAACTCCGCCCCCATCCCTTCGGCAAACACGTCGAACACGACACCATCGTAATAATCGAATCCGCGAAACTCTCCCAGATCCAGAAGCAGCAATTCCCGGTGGCCTGCAGCACAAAGCAGCTGATACACATGGGCAAGCCGTTCGAGTGGAGCGGTCAATGCCGGATCGCCGGCCGCGAGGACTCGGCCGCGTGCCAACACTTCCTCTTGACCGTACAGCTCGGGCGCTTCCCGAATGGCGCGGGCCGCTGTCTTTGAGATACGCTCGCCGGCTAGGATCTCTTCGAGCCTCGGCAGATCCTTTCGCGCCGCTGCCTGCTCAGCCAACTTCTGCCCCTGCGCAGACAGTCCGGATCGCATTAGAAGCCCCTTGATAAAGCCCACATGTCCAAGACAGACTTTAAACGATTGAAGACCGACCGTGCAGAGACACTCGATCATCAAACCGATCACTTCGCTGTCGCTTGTGACATCGTCTAGCCCGATGAGCTCGGCTCCAACCTGAAAAATTTCTCGGCCCCGCCCGGCGTGCTCCTGCTCATAACGGAACACAGACGTTCGATAGGAAAGACGCAACGGCAGCGTCGCGCCCGTGAGCCCCATTGCGACCGTCCTGGCGATCTGCGCCGTGGCATCCGGACGGAGGAGCAGCGTCCGCCCTGTTGTCCGATCAACGAATTGATAGCAGTGTTCGATCAGTTCAGGCTCAAGCCCCGGAGCCAAGACGTCAAGATACTCGAACGTGGGAAGAATGATCTCGTCGTAGCCCCACCGGTTGACTTGAGCGAGCAACTGTTCTTCAAGGCGGCGGACTTGTTTCGCCGCGTGAGGAAGGATTGTCGCCATGCCCACGGGGACAAGCGAGCGCTCGCGGGACGATGGGGCCTGCCCCGAAGAAAGGCGGGGCTTCGGAGGAGCGGAGACCATAGGTGACCTGATAGGTGGCGCGCAGGGGTTAACCCGCATTATTCATGACAGTTCGTCGCGAAATCGCTGAGCCGCGTCGCGAGACCGGCGCGCGGAGCCCGGAGAACCTGAGGCGTACTCGTGCAGTACGTTGAAGGTCCGAGGGGTGAGCCCGCCGGCCGAAGGCTCGTCGCAGCAGCGGATCGGCGATTGCAGCAGAAGTGTTCATGAATAATGCGGGTTAAGATAGGTCCGCGACTTTGACTGAGACAATGTCTTTGCTGGATTTGATCGTCTCAAGCACCGTGTTCGGGAAAACTGCATCGGAACCAATAATGAGCAGCGCGTTCCCGCCCCGCTTCTCAAGCGCGCATTGCATCCGGACGATGTTGATCTGGTTGTCGCCGAGCACCTTCCCCACCATCCCAATCACCCCCGGTCGATCGATGTTGAGGATCAGGAGCATGTGTCCCTCCGGCACGACCTCAACATTGAACTGATCGATCTCCACAACGCGCGGATCTTTCTTGTGAAAGAGCGTGCCGGCCACCTGGTACGATTTCTTACCGGCCTCCACTCGCACACGAATCAAGCTCGTGAAATCGCCCGCGTCGGAGCTCTTCACTTCCTTCACCTCAATCCCGCGTTCCTTCGCGACGACAGGCGCATTCACATAGTTCACAGGCGCTTCCATCATCGGGGTCAATAATCCCTTCAACACGGCGATCGTGAGCGGCGCGATCGACAGACTCGCCACCTCTCCGCTGTATTCGACGGTGACGCGCTCAAGCCCGCCCTCGCACAACTGCGTTTGCAACTTTCCAAGCTGCTCGGCTAAGGACAGGTAGGGCTGAAGCCTCGGGAGTAACTCCGGAGAAACAGAGGGAATATTGACCGCCCCGCGGGCAATGCCCTTGGTGAAGTAATCGACAATCTGTTCTGCAATGCCGACGGCTACATTCTCTTGCGCCTCGGTGGTCTGGGCTCCGATGTGCGGGGTACAGATAAAGTTGTCCAGCGTCAATAACGGATGATCCGCCTTCACCGGCTCTTCTTCAAACACGTCGAACGCGGCGGCGGCCACACGCTTGACCTTTAATGCTTCGAACAGATCGCCCTCATGAATAATCCCGCCACGGGCGCAATTGACTATCATCACTCCTTGCTTCATCGTCGAGATCGCTTGCGCATTGATGAGGCCTTTGGTCTCAGGCGTCAACGGCGTGTGGACAGAGATGATGTCGGCACGCTTGAAGAGTTCATCCAGCGACATCATCGTGACGCCCATCTTTTGCGCTCGCTCCTCGGCTAAATAAGGATCGTAGGCGACCACACTCATACCGATCCCCTGTGCCAGCTTCGTAAGATGGCTGCCGATTTGCCCCGCGCCGACGATGCCGAGCACCTTGTTGTAGAGTTCGACGCCCATGAATTTGTCTTTTTCCCACTTACCAGCTTTAACAGACGCGGTAGCTTGAGGAATGCGACGGCTCATCGCCCAGATCATCGACATCGTATGCTCAGCAGTCGTCACGGTATTACCGCCCGGCGTGTTCATCACTACGATCCCGCGACGCGTCGCCGCAGGCGTATCGACATTGTCCAGGCCCGACCCGGCCCGCCCGACGACTTTCAATTTCTCGGCTGCCGCAATCAGTTCCTCTGTTACCTTGGTACCGGACCGCACGATCAGCCCATCGGCATCCTTGATCTCTTTGAACAGCTCTTCCTTCGACATCTTGGATTTCACGACCACAGTGAATCCAGCCTTTTCCAAGAGATCCACGCCCTGCTTTGACAAACTATCGCTGATGAGAATTTTCATGCCCATTGTGTTTGCCCTATCGTAAGAATTTCGAAACGTCACCCCTAGCAGGATGCTGAAAAAGCCACTCTTCTCACCCGCCCAACCCCGGCGCGCCGAGACGCGCCTATTCCCATGCTTTGTTCTCGCATCGCTCAGAGACTCGACGTACCGCAAGGGTACGCCTCGCCTCCTCGCTCGCTGCGGCCGCGCTGGACAGCCTTTCTGAGCATCCTGCTGGCTAATCGGCAATCATCGTGAACGCCCCATTCGCCGAGCCCCACCGGGGCAAACATAGTTTTTCCGCAGCTTGCTACGCCATGAGAATTTCTTGCGCCTTCGCGACACCGCTTCCAAGCTTCACGGGATGCCCAAGCCCTTTGAGCACCATCTCAACGGCTGCCACGGCCATGATGATATCAAAACGGTCCATATAACCCATGTGGGAGACCCGGAAGATCTTCCCCTTCAAGTGGTCTTGCCCTCCGGCCGCTGTCATGCCGTATTGGACACGCAGATTCTTATAGATGGCCTGCCCGTCAACGCCTTCCGGCGCTAACACGGCAGTGAGGGCATCGCTGGGCGATTCTTTGGGAAACAGCGCGAGTCCGGCACCTTGCATCCCTTCACGCATGGCCTTCGCGAGCATGGCTTGGCGTTTGAACACCCCTTCAAGCCCTTCGGCTCTCATCATCTTCAGCACTTCCTGCAACCCGACAATGAGAGACACGGCCGGCGTATAGGCCGTCTGATTTTTCAGCTGATTCTCCTGCTCTTTCTTAAAATTGAAATAGAACGCCGTGTTCTTCGCTTTCTCTGCCAACTGCCAGGCTTTATCGCTCACGCTCACAAAGGCAAGGCCTGGCGGAAGCATCAGCGCCTTTTGCGACCCTGTAATCACGACATCGATCCCCCACTCATCGGTCTTGATGTCGAACACGCCGAGGGCGGTAATGGCATCCACCACAAGAATGGTTTCGCCATAGGGCTTCACGATCTCCGCAAGCGCCTTGACGTCGTGCGCCACACCGGTGGAGGTTTCGCTCGCTTGCACATACACCGCTTTGATTGCCGGATTCTTTTTCAGCGCATCGGCCACAGCTTGAGGATCGACGGCTCGCCCCCATTCCACCTTGATTTCGGTTACCTCGGCGCCGAACGTCTTACAGAGCTTGGTCCATCTCTCCCCAAACTTCCCACCATTAATGGTGAGGGCCTTGTCGCCGGGCGAGAGAAAGTTAGACACGGAGCCTTCCATGCCTCCGGTTCCGGAAGCCGCCAGCATGAGTACGTTGTTTTTCGTTTGGAATAGCCACTTCAGTCCGTCACGGACCTCCGCGAATACTTTGTCGAACTCGGGGGCACGGTGATGGAACATGGGCTGAGCCATGGCCAGCAGCACTTCGGGTGGCACGGGCGTCGGACCGGGAGCCAGCAAATACCGCTTCAGCATCGACTGATCCTCCTAAACCTGACGAAACGTGAAAAAATCTTGCCTGGGAAGGAGGGACGATACCATTGCCTCTCAAAAGCTGTCAAGGCAAGGAACCATGCAGACACATGTGCTTTCAGACTGTTAAGGCCTTTTGATATTGGGAGCACTTCCGCTTACAATTTTGTGCGAATGTTGGAGCGCCTACCCCTGTGCTACCAAAGAAAAGGCATCATTCCCATTGCAATTCCTTGACACAAGCGCAGTCCATCGATAGTCTAGCCTCACAGATTATGACAAACCTCCCACACCAGACTGATCGCCGCCGTGCGTGGGTGGCGCCTCTCAGGCCAGGACATACCGTCCTCCCGATAGCGTTCTTCCTCGGAATGTGGGTTAGCCTCTCTACTCCTACTATATTGGTGCAGGCTGCAACTCCTTCCGAACCCGTTACGGTTGACCCATCTACGCTTGTGAATGAGAACACCGCGGCGGAAGACGACCCAGACGCAAATCTGGTCCCGGTCGATACCGAAGGCCCGCCACCGGAAACCGCAAACCGTCGCACAGCCACAACTAGTAGCGTTCCAAGAGCAGAAGACCTCTTACAACTAAACCCAGCAGGAAACTCACCGGCAACTGCACGGTTTTCAGACGCCTTGAACCCTCCGGCTGAACTGACTCAGACACAAGACCCCTCCAGAAATGCCGCAGATCAAACGGAGTATGCGAGCTACAATGTTCCGATTGTCCTGGACCCTTCAGTTCAGGCCCACATTCGCTACTTCAATACGTCCATCCACGATCGCTTCGGACAGTGGCTCCTCCGACTCAGCCGCTATCGCCCCCTTGTGGAGACAATCTTCACGGAATTTCATCTTCCCAGCGATCTCGTCTACCTCTCCCTGGTAGAAAGCGGATTCAACCCTTACGCGTACTCACGAGCCAAAGCCACAGGCCCCTGGCAATTCATGAAGGGCACGGCCAAGGTGTATGGGCTTCGCGTAGACACATACGTTGATGAACGTCGGGATCCCATCAAGTCAACGGTGGCTGCAGCACGCTACCTCCGCGATCTCTACGACCTCTTCGGTGCATGGCCGCTCGCAATGGCTGCCTACAACGCCGGAGAAGGCAAGGTGATGCGAGCCCTCCATAAGGCCCGTGCCGAAAGCTTTTCTGAGATATCAAAGACACGATTGATTCGGCGAGAAACAAAGGAATACGTGCCGCGATTTATGGCCGCCACGATTATCGCGAGGAACCCGGATCGATACGGCTTCACTCAGGAATCTGCCGAGCCGCATCAATTTGATGAGGCGATCATCACACGACCCGTCCATTTTCGGGCGATTGCCAATGTCACCGGCATTCCCTATGAAGAGCTCCGGCTCTTAAATCCTGAGCTGCGGCGAGACGCGACCCCCCCCGGCGACGAGACCTACCACCTGAAGGTGCCGGTGGGAACGAAAGCGAAAGTGGAGGAGCTCCTTGACCGCATCCCGACCTACAAGTTCCCACACCTTCCCGCAAAGGCTCAGTTTGCAACCGCCGGTCCCTCTCGTTGGTATAAGGTCCGTGTGGGAGACACGCTGGGGAAAGTGTCAAAACGGTTTCGCATCCCGCTCAATACGCTCAAGACAAAGAATAGCCTCTCCAGCCCTACTATTCGACCGGGCGACTTTCTCGTTATCAGCCGCTAGCCCGCACTAATCGTGACGGTTCCTCGTGAAATTGCATAGAAACCAGGCGAGGGGCTAGTGGCACGAGGCGAGAGGAAAGACATTCCTTTTGGTTCCCCCTAGCCGCTCGCCCAGCGCCGCTCGCCCAAACATCAGCGATTGCAGTAGACGCCTTCGCGAATAGTGCAGGCTAGGGGGTTTTCTTGCCTGTTGAGGGCGGAGGAGCCAGAGGACTTTTCTGTGATGGAACAATGGCCGGAGTTGTCGACGTCGAGGCAGGGGTTGACTCTTGCGACTTCATGGCATCCATGATTTTGGTCCGAATCGTCGCTTCACTGGTGAAGGGAGAATTCGGATAGGTCTTTATCAGTTCCTGATAGCGAGCCAAGGCCCCCTCAGGCCGCGATTGGGATTCTTCCAACCGCGCCAGCTCGAATAACGCCTGATCCCGGTTCAACGTACCGGGCGTCTCCAAGATGCCGGTGAATGCCTTCACTGCCTGGTTCCGATCTCCCTTGTGCAAGTACACATAGGCCAGGCGTTGTTGCACCAACCCAGCCATTGAGGGATTCGAACTGTATAATGTGAGGAATCGCTGATAGGCATCAATCGCTGCGCTCAGTTCATTGGCCTGGACCAATGCATTTCCCAAATGATACAAGGCAAGTGGCGCCGTGGAGGTTCGTGGATATTGATCGACAATTTGCCGATACCTCGCAATCGCTTCCTTGAGCGCGTGATCGGCCTGTTGAGGATCGTTTGCAGAAGGAGCAGTTAAGAGGCGCATCGCCTCTTGTTCAAGGTCTTGGGCTTTCTGCGCTGCCTGACGGTCGACATAAAACACTCCTCCGACCACGGCAGCCGCAAGCACCAACACTCCCAGGCCGACCAGCAAGGGGCGTCGATAATCCCCTGCGCTATGCAGCGCATGGTCCAGCGAGCTCAACATGTGAGCTTCATCGACCGGAAGAGTTTTCGCCGGAACCTTGATACGGTAGCTCATGGATGGATTAGTCAGGGAGAGCGGAGCCCGTTTCCTCAAATTGTGACCGGGCCTTATACTAAGGATGTCACGAGCTTGTCAATGAGGCGGCTGGGTGTCGGTTCTCAGAAGGCACACCAGCTCCTAATCTGTAATGTCTAGCCACGTGCATGTTTGAAAAACAACTACGGGAATTGGCCGCAAGGCATCTGACCAGACGCCTCACTCCACTTCATTCCGGCGTTGGGCCGGTCGTTGAAGTGGACGGACGCCAGATCCTCCTGTTTGCCTCGAACGACTATTTGGGGCTGGCCATGCACCCGGAAGTGATTCAGTCCGCCGTCGAGGCGACACAACGGTTTGGAGCCGGAACTGGAGCCTCTCGGCTGATCTCAGGTTCGTTGCCGCCGCATCAAGAACTAGAGTCTGCCTTGGCCCAGTTCAAAGGAACCGAAGCCGCACTGACGTTTAGCTCCGGCTACCTTGCGAACATTGGGACTATCCCTGCACTGACTGAACAGGGAGGACTGATCCTGGCAGATCGGCTGTGCCATGCCAGCCTGATCGACGGCTGCCGTCTCAGCGCAGCCGACTTTCGAATCTATCGCCACAACGATACCAGCCACCTCCAGTCCCTTCTGGCCAAGAGACGCCAGGCGCGCCGTACCCTGATTGTGACCGACGGCCTATTCAGTATGGACGGAGACCTTGCGCCGTTGCCAGAACTCTGTCGGTTAGCCAAGCGCTATGAGGCCGACCTCTATATCGATGACGCCCACGGCACGGGCGTGATGGGGCCGCATGGACGAGGGACGGCCGAACATTTCGGCCTCGACTCACAGATCCCGTTTCAGATGGGAACCTTGGGCAAAGCCTTCGGCAGCAGTGGCGCCTATCTTGTTGGGCCCTCGATATTGATCCACTATCTCATGAACACGAGCCGGTCCTTCATCTTTACCACGGCGCCCCCACCGAGTTCGGCTGCTGCCGTCACGGCGGCATTGAGAGTTATGCAACGAGAGCCGGAACGACGTGCACGCCTATGGGCCAACCGTGAACGATTGTTCTCAGGATTGACCCGATTGGGATTCAGCCTATCCCCCAGCGTCAGTCCGATCATGCCGATCCTCGTCGGCAATGCCGAAACCGCTCTCTCGTTTGCCGAGCACCTGTTCACAGAAGGCCTGTATGCGCCGGCGATTCGACCTCCTACCGTTCCGAACGCCACCAGCCGTGTCCGAGTCACGGTGACATCCGAACACCTTCCCGACCACATCGACCAGGCCCTCGACGCGTTTCAACGCGCAGGGCAATCGGCGGGGCTGATCTGATCGAATCCCTCACCTCTCTGCACTAAACCACCAAAGCATTCACGCAGCCGCTTGCGGCTATTTCCTTGCATTCTCATCACCCTGTGGCATGATGCCTCAAGCAGCTTGCGATCCGACAAGCCATCATCTCACTATTCGTTACTATCGAGGAGTCCTCTTCATGGATATTGCAAAACTCCTGACCTACACGGCAAAGGAGGGCGCATCGGATTGTCACCTCAGCGCCGGCGAGCCACCAATGATCCGTATGAACGGGGATCTCAAGAAACTGGACCATCCTCCACTGACCACGGAAGAAACGCACTCGCTGATCTATGACATGATGAGCGATACCCAACGGAAGAATTTCGAGGAAAAACGCGAGTGCGACTTTTCCTTTGAGCTGGGCGACATCGCCCGATTCCGCGTCAATGTATTCGTCCAAAGCCGTGGGCTCGGCGCTGTTTTCCGCAATATTCCCACCACGATCATTCCGATGGAAAAACTCGGCATGCCACCGATCGTGCGGCAGCTCTGCGATCGGGAAAAGGGGCTGATCCTTGTGACCGGCCCAACCGGGTCCGGTAAATCGACGACGCTGGCCTCCATGGTCGATTATTTGAACAACACTTTCGAAGGCCACATCCTCACCATCGAAGATCCGGTCGAATTCGTCCACAAGTCGAAAAAATGTCTGGTCAACCAGCGGGAGTTGGGCGTCCATACCCTATCGTTCGCGAATGCGTTGAGAGCCGCTCTTCGCGAAGATCCGGACATCATCCTCGTGGGCGAAATGCGCGATCTGGAAACCATCCAACTCGCGTTGACTGCTGCGGAAACGGGCCACTTGGTCTTCGGCACACTCCACACCTCCAGCGCGCCGAAAACCATCGACCGCATCATCGATGCCTTCCCCCCCAACCAACAGTCCCAGATTCGGGCACAGATCGCCGAAGCCTTGGAAGCCGTCATCACGCAGACCCTGTTGAAGAAAAAATCAGGCGGGCGTGTCGCCGCCCTCGAAATCATGGTCGCCACGACCGCGGTCCGAAATCTGGTCCGAGAGGGCAAGTTGCACCAGATTCCCGGAATCATGCAGGCCAGCCAGAAAGACGGCATGCAGACAATGGACATGGCGCTGTACGAGTTAGCGACCCGTGGGGTCGTCACAAAGGGCGAAGCCCAATCGCGCAGCATGAATCCTAATCTGTTTGGGCCTCCTATAAGCGGCGCAGCCTAAGTTATCTGGCAGGAAGGAACGGGGGCGGAGATGGATGTTCGCAGTCTCTTGAAAGTCATGGTGGATCAGGAAGCGTCAGACCTCTACCTGACCGTCGATTCGGCTCCCGCCTATCGCGTCCACGGCTCGACACAACAAACCGACGCGCCGCCCTTTACCAATGAACAACTCGAAGCCCTTGCGCTGGCGCTGATGCGCGGTCAGCAGCGTGGGGAATTCGAGGAAAAGATGGAAATGAATCTGGCCCTCTACTACAAAGAGCTCGGCCGTTTCCGTGTCAATATTTTTCGGCAGCGCGGGAATGTCGGCTTGGTCTTTCGGCATATCAAAGCCGAGATCCAAACCGTCGAGCAGCTGGGCTTGCCTCCGATTGTGAAAGATATCTCCATGACGAAACGCGGATTGGTGCTGGTAGTCGGAGCCACCGGTTCAGGAAAATCCACCACCCTCGCAGCCATGATCGACCACCGCAATACCATCCATCCCGGCCATATCGTAACCGTGGAAGACCCGATCGAGTTCGTCCACAATCATAAGCGTTCGCTCATTACACAGCGAGAAGTCGGCTTCGACACGCTCTCATTTCAAAATGCACTCAAGAATACCCTGCGGCAAGCGCCAGATGTGATTCTGATCGGCGAAGTCCGGGACACGGAAACGATGGAAGCCGCGATCACCTTCGCGGAAACCGGGCACCTCTGCATTGGCACCCTCCACTCGAACAATGCGAACCAAGCGATCGAGCGCATCATGAACTTTTTCCCGGTCGAGCGGCATGCGCAGATCTATCTCCAGTTGTCGCTGAATCTTCGCGCCATTATCTCACAACGGCTCATACCATCCGTAGACGGGAAACGAGCCCCTGCACTGGAAATTATGCTCGACACGCCCCGCATTAAAGATCTCATCAAGAAGGCCGAGGTCGATTTACTCAAAGAAGCGATGGAGCAAGGGGTGGAGGAAGGCTGTCAGACGTTCGACCATGTCTTATTCCAACTGTATAAGGAGGAGCGGATTTCGCTCGAACAAGCCTTGATCAATGCCGATAGCGCCAACAATCTCCGGCTCAAGATCAAGATCGAAGGTCTCAGAGGGGACGATGCGATCAACGCACTCCTCGACAAAAAATCAGGTGACCCCACGGCCGATGCCTTCAAGATTCAGGGGAGAGCCTCAGGAAACGTGACCCCCTTGCGTAAACGATAGCCCGCACACCACCCACGCGCCACTGTTCGGGCGAGAGGCGCGGGGCCAGAGGCTAGGGGCGAAAACTTCCCCTCGAAAGCACGGCTCTTCCCTCTAGCCACTAGCCTCGCGCCCCTGGCCTAGCCGGTTGGCATGCTTTCGCGACGAACCATCATGAGTAATGTGGGTTACTGAGCCGCAGTAGCCCCTTGCTGCTCAAGATACGACGCGATCTTCTCCAGCGCGAGGGCGCTGAGTTTCACGCCATACCATGTCGGCATCGTACCGGACGGATATCCCGGCACGACAAACAGTCCCGGTTCGAGGACCGATTCGATCACATACTCGTGCACCGTCTTTGCATGCCCCCGGTACGCCGGATCAGCCAGTCGCGCAGGCCCCGCCGCGCCTAACAGGAGAGGCGGCCCTACCCGTCCATCGGCCCCTGGAATACCCGGAACAATGTGGCAGACCAAGCAGCCGGCTCTCGTAAATATTTCTCTGATCGGTTCGTCTCCAGTGACCAGCGGCACCATGCTAGGGGCAAGTACTGTCACCGATGAGGCAGTCACCGGCGTTACTGAAGGGGATTCGATGGAACGAAGGGCCAGCCACGTTCCCAGTAGCAGCGCAACCACAATGAGGGGTGTGATAGATCGTTCAACCATGGAACCGGTCGCAGGAAAAGTTCGGCAGGCCACGCACCGTGGCGCGTGACGTGCGAGATATGCGAGAAAAGCGTGACGTGGACAGCCTGGGCTCTCGCCGCATTTGGCCCGTCTCGCTCGTCCCGCCTGTCTCGCGCGGCTATCCTGCGGGAATGTTCTAGTGTATCCAGCCCACACGACAAACTCAACGGAATCAAACGGCTGAAACAGCGAGTCGGGTATAGCGGAGATGAACGGTAGGCTTTGGTGTCCCCAACGGGATTTGAACCCGTGTTACTGCCTTGAAAGGGCAATGTCCTAGGCCAGGCTAGACGATGGGGACCAAACAGCGTCAATAAAAATGAGGTGGTCTCATACCATACTTCAGGCTCATGTGTCACTAGAAGACGCGGCAGGCTTCACGACAGCCGGTCGCGTTTCTTCTTCGATTTCGGTAGGATAAACTATCTCGAAGGTATTAGCGCCTCCACTAGTTAGTCATGACCCAAGGAGCACGACGCATGACAAGACCACGATTCGTATCGCACAGATTACTGCTGTTCGTAGCCTGTTGCCTAATAGGAACCGGTTGCGCCCACGATACGTACCAAGAGCGGGCAACCCTGATTAAGAATCATGCCGACGCGTTCTATGACAGTCTGAAAGCTAACCGAGTGGAATCTGCAATCCGGGACAATGAGCAGATTGAAGCGATGGCGAGCCAGATGGGAGATACCGTCAGGAAACGGGCCGGACAACAAGGCGCCACAGGGGTTGAACGGGAGTTTGCCTTGATGACCACTGCCAACGAAGCCGCAGCCACAAACTGGCTCGCGCTGGGCCAATACTTCACCATCAAGCGCCAATACCCTCAAGCCCGCGCCACCTATCGACGCGTGATCGACACCTATACGAATTCCACAGACAAGCCATACCGAGAACAGGCCCTGCGCGCCGTAAGGGATTTGGACATGCTCAATCCACCCACCACCACAACGACGAATCCGTGAACGCCGACCATCCCCTGCGCCAATTCTCTCGAATACTTCTCGGCGGGCTCCTGTTATTCAGCTGGGGATGCGTCCATCGAATTCACGTCACCCCTGCGCCCCCAACTGTTTCGCCCGTCGCCATCGCGCACTCGCTACAAGTCATTGTGCCATTTCTCGCAGTGGAAGGAGCCGATCACATGCCGGGCATCCCCTTGCTTGACTGGCCGGCACAGGATCTTCGAACCGCTGCGATCAACTATATTCAATTGCATCAGTCATTCGCCTCGGTAGGTGACAGCCCGGCAAATCTTACCTTGACCATCAAGGCCTGGCTGACAATGCGATCCCGCAGCCGCTACCACTACAGTTTGCGCCTGGAGTCAGGCCTGGGTCCTTCGGAGAAACTGCCGACCAAGTCTTATCTGGTGGAAAAGGAAGCGGTGGGGTCGAGCGTTCGGTGGATCACGGCTTCGGATCAGGCTCCCATTGCGGAAGCGGTCCAAGCCGCTCTGGACGATCTGCTCGCGCAGATCGAAGCCGATCACCTCTTATATCGAAATGGACTTCGCTGAGGACGAGCGGGATCTAGCAGGTTGCGGGACTGGTTGATTTGGTTAGTTTCATTCAACCAAACAAACGAGACAAACCAAATAAACAAATGACGGTCTTTTTACGCTGGCAGACTTTTTCAGCATCCTGCTAGGAGGTCCGAGACCGTCGGTCGAATAGGCGCATAGCAAGACATCCGGCTGCCACACCTGCCGCAACCATTGCACCGACTATCCAACCGGAAGAGAAACCTGTTCCTCGCGATTTACGACGTCGAAGGTCCCGACTCAGATTCGGCATATGGGATTCTGGCCCGAGCCATTCATCCTCTGATGAACGGGTCAAGCCTTTCTTGAAGAGAATGGTTGTCCTTCTTTCACTCATGATTCCCCTACCTCTCTGCAAGCCCACCCATGCCAATCCCTACCAAAACAGCTAGCGCTACGGACCCTAGGCAGTACGAGAACCCGTGTAGTTTGCCCAGGCCTCATTCACTTGGGTGGTCGAAGCCGGTTCGTACGCATGGCAATCAAGACGCAGCGAACGGTCGCCAAGCGGAACGTTCAGAGAATCACAGTGATGCGGACGATCGGCATTGTCGTGTTGATTGGGGCGAAAATTGTGACAGGACACACACATCCTCGCAACAGAAATCTCACCCTGTTCTTGGAGACTACGAATGACCTTCACCAGGGATCTGAGGAGGGCGACCTGCTCCGGTGCCGAGAGTGCCTCCGTCGCAGTCGCCAGCCGATCGGGCATACGGGAAGTGGGCGTAGATGACCGATTCCCTTTGGCCGTCAACTGCGCCGTCACAATCCGTCCATCTTTCATATCACGACGCCGTCGAACCAACTGCTTCCGTTCGAGCGTGGCGATGACTTCTGACGCAGTCGGAAGCCTGACGACCAATTCGTTCGCCACCGTGGAGATTGTCGCACGTTGCCCAGGCTTGGACCGAAGAAGCGTGAGAACCTGCCGCTGCAACGGACCAAGCCCTGCTCGACCTTCTCGCCGCCATGTCCGGCTTTTCATCGCAAGCCCGATCTTTTCCAGGCCGGCCGCCAACTGAGTGGTCAACGCAGTCGGATCCTGTACAACCGACGACTTCTTCCCGCCACTAAGCGCCCGCTGTTCAGCCATAAAAGCCCCTCCTAAAATACCAGTATTTCGTAAGTGTAGTGTGTGCACTGTCCCCGCGTCAAGATTCCGAATGGCACATTGAGCAGTGCCCCGCCATCAGCGGACTGAGAGGAGAGCGATTGGAGGATACTGACTGGCCCGCAGGATGGAAGCAGGGATCAAACGACACCACCTGAATCCCGGATGTGCCAGAAGCGCTTCAGTAACGACTCACAACCAACCGCATCCAACAAGAGAACAGTCGGCCCTGCCGAGCTGCCATTCGATGCCGAAGGCCACCACCGGCTGACCGTGGAGCTGGCCGAGCAGGCCCTCACGATGGCGCTGGCAAACCGGACCCCAAGGGCCGGGCTCCTGCACCACTCGGATCGCGGCAGCCAATATGCCGCCACGAGTTACCAGCAGGTGCTCACCACCCACGGCATGATCCCCAGCATGAGCCGCAAAGGCAACTGCTGGGACAATGCCTGTGTCGAAAGCTTTTTCGGCACAGGCAAGCGCGAGCTCGTGTACCATCGGCACTACGCGAGCCGTGAAGACGCGACACAGGACATCTTCGAATATATCGAGGTGTTCTATAATCGGAGGCGCCGGCACTCGACTCTCGGCTATGACTCCCTGGCCGAGTACGAAGCGAGGACGGCTGTGGCTTAGCCATGTGTCCACGGAATCGGGGGAAGGTCACACCTTCCTCTCTGAAACGTAGCCTATCTCCCATTTTTAGAGCGGAGCACTTGTATGACTATGAAACCACGAATCACGGTCATTACTCTCGGGGTTGACGATTTGGAGCGCGCGCTGAGGTTTTATCGCGATGGGCTTGGTCTGCCGACGAAGGGAATCATCGGCACGGAGTTCGAGCATGGCGCTGTCGCCTTCTTCGATCTTCAACATGGCTTGAAGCTCGCCATTTGGCCCCGCACATCTCTCGCCCATGAAGCCAAGGTGCCGCTGGGCCTTCGAAGCGCAACTGAGTGTGCGCTCGGCCACAATGTCGCGAGCAAGGCCGAAGTGGATGCGATCATGGCGCAGGTCAAAAAAGCGGGTGCGACGATCACCGATCTGCCGCACGATGCATTCTGGGGTGGTTACACCGGCTCGTTCCAAGACCTCGATGGGCACGTGTGGGAAGTGGCCTGGAATCCGGATTGGGAACTTCACGACTAGCCACAAGCCCATCGCCGGTTGACGATCTCTCGTCAGGTGGGATAGCATGATGACCAGAATTGTGGTCATCATGGATTGTGAGGTGGGTTGTGGCAAAAACGTTGCCCTTATCCGAAGTGAAGACACGGTTACCTGAGCTGGTGACTGGTGTGCAGGAGCGTGAGGAGGAGGTCGTGGTCACAAAAAACGGCCGTCCGGCTGCGATTCTGATCAACGTCGATGAGTATGCCCGCTTGAAAGAGACCTTGGACGTCCTGAGCGATCCGGATTTGATGAAGCAAATCAATCGGAGCAAGGCGTTCTATCGATCCAGTAAGAAGGGGCTCACGTTTGAGGACGTGTTCGGTGAGCCGGTTGTGCCTATCAAGAAACGCCGCACTGCGTGAGTCCCTTCCGCCCGGATATCCCTCCGCATGTGGCGGGAGTCATTCGATCTCTCCACCCTGACCTGAAACGTTCCATCAAAGCCGCGGTTCGTGCCCTTGCGAACAACCCTGAATGTGGGGAGCCGCTTCAGCGTGAACTTGAGGGGTTGAGGAAGTATCGTGTCCGGCGTTTTCGAATCGTTTATGCTATCGATCGCAAGTCCCGCATGATTCGTCTCATGGTCGTCGGCCATCGCCGCGATGTCTATGAAGAATTGACCGCTCGACTCCGACGAAAGACCTGAACGAAACAAAGGGACTGGAAGTCTTTTCTGATTGCTCGGCCTGAAAACCTGACCTACAACCCTACTTCGCACCGGTCTGCTTCTTGCGCCCCACCCCTTCCCCTCACTCATGCCGCGCCTTCCTGCTTACACCTCACGTTTCACTGTCCGTTCACCCCTTACGCCCTGAGGTGCCGTACAAAATTGAAAAATAGATACAACAGAGTGTACGGAGTTGTACGTATAAGTAGTCCCCACAGTACTAAGTTATTGAAAATGCGATGCTGTCATCCTGGTTCGCAAATTGCTATTCCCTCGTGCAAGTTCATTCACATAACGAGGGAGGACATGATTATGGATTGCCCGAAGTGCAAAGGATTGATGATGTTGGAACGATTCTCGGACTTTTTCCTGGCCTTCTATGCGTGGAAATGTGTCAACTGCGGAGCAGTCATCGATCGGACAATCGCCAATAATCGGAGAAACAGCCTCGCAGCCAAAGCCACGAAAGAAGTTGAAACGGCTACGGTGTAACGCACGGGCTAGCAGACATCGGAGTTCCTGTATCGCACGTGTGGGGCTCGACAATGGGCGGGCCGGAACTCTTGGATACGTTCAAGGCAGTCACTGCCTCTGGACTACATTCCTCAGCCCGCACTCCACAATCGTTCATCGACTCTCACAATCTGTTCTCCCCTGCCCAGTACGATCTCGCACCGATCTGAACAGACTTTCAACTTGACGAGATGGAGGCCTGAGCATGGCGTCCTAACCGAGGCAGGAACCCACTCGCCTCGATACCTTCTTGCATAAATTCTCTTTCGTATTCTGAACGGCCCTGGTGCGGTATACCTGGCGAAGCAAGAACCTCCATTCTCGGCGCGCGGCGGTTGTGGAGCGCAACTCATCGTTAATATCTATCTCGTCACCACAAATCATCGTCGGGGCTTTGGGTCGAACACGTTCGGTTTGAACGCGGTCCCATACATCTCAAGCTGACCCCGCCTCATCCGCACGGTTTTCACGACACGGATGTGACCACTGAAAGTGACGTCATGGCCGTAGGTGATCTTGGTCCGGGGGTTCCCATATATCTAGATGCTTCCCTGCAACTTCAAAGAGCTGTTGCGCGCTGAAGATATGCTCCACTTCCTCGGGACGGGACATTTGCACGACCCCGAGGCCGAGGGAATGACCATACGCATCCTTCAGGATATGCGCTAACTCAACAGTTCCAAACGGGACGAATATCCGACGAAGCTGCGCATTGGTACAGGAGGAGGGAAGCCCGCTTATGTGAATTCTCGATGCCATGCCTGCATCTCCCTGTGAGAGGACGGCATTGTCTTGGTGAGCAAAGGGCAGGAAACAGTCCTAAGAGTGGGACCCACAACGGGGCTATTAGGAGCTCTTGCGCAAGGCAATGTCTGCCTTAGCTGTGATAGACGAGCTTTCAGCCTAACCGTAGAATGAGCTGATGCCAAATAATGTGATTAAACGGGCGTGGGCAATAAACATCGCGCTGCATTGCAATCTCTCCGTTGGAGAGCAATACAGGGGCATTCTGCTTTTTCGCGACGTGCGGCTGGTTTGCTTTCTGGTTTCATTCGTTCCACGATGGATGAAGCTAGCTGGTCTGTCGAGAGACGGCCTCCCACCGATGCCCGCTGATAAGCCACGCATCCACTTCAAGCCGATGCGCTGGTCTGAGGGATATCGCTAAGCTCGCAGGGTCGCAACAAAGAGGGGGGGGGAGTCTTTTCTGATTGCGCGAGGAGAAGAGACGCGGACGAGCCCCTGTTTTGCGGCGCGCGACGCTCCAACTTTATGTCTCCAATCGGATGGTGCCTCGACCGGCTCCGGCTGTATGATGGGACTTCGATGCTTCTGACGGAGCGATACTATGTCTGCGATGCTCGCGCCCAGAGGCTACCGTCGGCTTGCTCGATACACTGACGCGCTCGAAAGGAGGAGAACACCCATGACGGAGAAAAATGGGCCTTCGGAGCGGCTCTTTTCTCGCCGTGAAGTTGTGGCATTTCTTGGCGCCGCTGGTGCGGTCTGGCTGGCAAGTGACAGTCTGTTTCCTAGGCAGGCTATTGCAGGCACACGTGGACCCTTGTGTGTGGTCCGGCCAGAGCAGACAGGCGGTCCGTACTTCGTCGACGAGCGCTTGAACCGCTCCGACATTCGCTCGGATCCGACCGACGGGCGAGTCAGGCTCGGTACGCCACTGGCTCTGACGCTACTGGTCTCGCGTCTGAACATCGGAGACTGTCAGCCGCTGCCCGGCGCTCAGATCGACATATGGCATTGCGATGCGATAGGCGTTTACTCGGATGTCCAGGATCCCAGTTTCAACACCATCGGCCAGAAGTTTCTGCGCGGATACCAGGTCACCGACGCGCGCGGCGAAGCTCGCTTTGTCACCCTGTACCCCGGCTGGTATCCAGGTCGGACGGTACATATTCACTTCAAGATTCGCATCGCCCCCATGGCCCAGCGGAGCTTCGAGTTCACGTCGCAATTGTACTTCGACGACGTGCTGACGGATCGCGTCCATGCGGCCCCTCCGTATGCCGCGAACGGACCGCGCACTGCGCGGAACCAGCATGATTGGATCTTCCGCCGTGGTGGCAATCAACTCATGTTGGCGCCGACGACAGCGGCAGATGGCTATGCGGCGACATTCGCGATCGGCCTGCAGCTTCCTTGAAGAGCCATGCGATGCGCGGCGCTCACCTTGTTCTGCTTCTGGGCAGGTGTTATCGGTTCGTGGTCACAACTAGTAGGCTGCAGAAAAATATTGTGGCACGGTGGAAATTCAATGGTCCGTACGTCTAGGGCAACAGGAGAGCACCACGCAGGATGCTCAAAAAGGCTGTTCAGGAAGGCCACAGTTCTGATGTAGGCTGAGGTCGAGGTTAAGGTTGCGAAGATCAGACTCTTTTCTTTCCTCAACCTTGACCTGAGCCTTAACCTTCTAGAAAGCTGGCAGACTTTTTCAGCATCCTGCTAGGCGGAACTCTCGGACCTGCTGATGGAGGAGACAGCGGATCAATTGGCGGGGATGTCCGGGCCGATCTTTTCGACAATGACCTGTCTGACTTGCCTGGCAAAACGTTTGGAGACTTCCACGTTTTGCAAGACATGGCCGGATTCGGAGACCGTATATGCAGCGGGTGGGACCTGGGATGTGATGGTGGCTTCGAACACGACCGCGACCATCTTGCCTGGTTTGCCGGTCCGGCGGTTCACGCCATAGACTTCCTTGATAGACACCTTGGAGGAGACTTCAACGTCGGCAATAGAGGGAGTGGCACGGGATTTCCCCAGTCCTGCCTGGTTCTGGTTTCCTGCGACGAGTTTAATGATGGGGTCAGAAGCAAACTCGTTGAGAATTTGTTGCGCGACCGCGCCCTTTGGTTTTTCCGCCTGCTGCATCTTGCCGTCCAGAACCGGAGGGGCCAAGCTCACATAAATCGGGTCCTCAGCCTGCCGTTTGGGAGCGGCGCTGAAGGTCTCAAGCTGCGCTGCTTTTTTCGCCCGGATTTGCTCGGCCATCTCCTGAGCCACGACTTGCCGTTTGGCCATCGGATACTGGGTATTGTGAATCGTCGTTTGCCCATGTGGGTCTGTCTCGTAGACGAGGGTCTTGGCCCCTTGCTCGTCGACACGGTAGACTTTCTTCTCCCCGTTGACTTTCGAGGTGTAGTACCCTCCCGCACAAGCCGTGAGTGCGAGGCAGAGAACGGCGACGCAGTATGAGGGCAAAGTGGTCATCGATCTGCTCGACTTCAACGGCATGGGCCGTGCTCCTTATTAAAAGAATGACCGGTGTAGCGTGAGAGGTCTGCTTAGCGCCTTTGAATGCATTCACCAAGTGTAGCAGCCTGGAGCGCCCTGTCGAACACCGTAATATTCATGGTTATGTACGGTTGCCTGCACAAGAACCAGGGGATATTTCTTCCTTTAAAGAAGAGAATGCCCGTCAGCCCTCGTTGCGTGCTACACGGTTGCCTCCCTGGTCGCTGTCGAGTATGTTGAACATTGAAATCGAGCCATGCATGAAGGAGGCGCTATGCCTGCATCGATAGTGATCGGGATTCATGGTCTCAAGAATAAGCCTGCGAAGGATCTATTGGCACGGTGGTGGGCAATGTCACTTCAGGAAGGGCTACAACGCAATCACGGGCTCGCGTCTCCGCTCGCTTTTGAACTGGGGTATTGGGCTGACATTCAATATCCCGCTCCAATACCAGAAGCCGAGATCGATAACCCATATATCACAGCAGACGGGCAAGGCCCCCTGCTGCGGTACGGGGGAAGTACGCTTGATACGGTCCGTGCAATCGCAGAAAAGTGGGGCGGACGAACCATCGACAAAGGTAAAGATTTGATTGGTCTCAGTGAGCACGTTGATCATCTCCTTAGAATAGCCTTTGACGATCTCAGAGACTATTACCGGGAGCCTGACGTGCGAAGCCACGTCCGCGATAGGCTGGCCCGTGTTCTTCAGCGCCATGAAGACAAGCGCGTGTGCCTCATTGCACACTCGATGGGATCGATTATCGCCTATGATGTGTTGCGGATGCTGGAGCAGCGCCCACCGGCCATCGACCATTTTGTGACGATCGGCTCGCCACTTGGATTACCGATCGTCACGCAACATGTCCGAGAGGAGTTCTTGAACACCACCGTCCCTCGACAGGTGCAACAGTGGACGAACCTTGCTGATCCTGGCGATACGGTCGCACTGGACTGTAGCCTAGCCGATGATTATCGGCCTACTCCTGGCGGCATCCGAGTCCAGGATGATCTGGTCCACAACGGTTACGTCGACCGAGCGGGAAAAAACGACCAACACAACAGCTACGGCTATCTACGGACTCCTGAGCTCTCGGATATCGTTCGCGGGTTTCTGGCTACTGAGAATAGAATCTAAGCTGCCACCAGCCGGACGGCATCGACGGAAGCGTGAATCTCATCGCTTGCGGCTCGACAAATACGCCTGTTGATCCATCTCGCTCAAGGCCCGAACTGGTCTCCTGGCAATCCGCATACGCTGTCATGGTAAGCTCGATCAACACAAAGACAAGTCCGGTTACGAGTGGTTTCATCGTGTGTCCTCCCTTGGAGCAATGCGGGTACGGCGTGGTTTACCCGAAAGGGATACGCACTGCTGTACTCGGGGCAAGTCCTCCTTGCACAACGCCAATGTGCCTTGCCTGATCCTGCTGTGGACGACGCGATTGAGGAGCTGCTGAGTTGGAAGTGAATCTCGCCCGAGGAAACCTACGAGAAATCTCTCGACAAGAATCGGTTTGCCGAACTGCTCAAGACGCCTCCTGACTCGCTCCAATGATCGGCCTGCGCGGTGGGGTACTATCCGTCAACTGAACTTTCTCAATGAAGAGGTCTCCCTCTCTTCCTCCCCGCCTGACCTCACGAATTCCAAATCATGCAACGGAAGATACTGCGCGTATTGTTCTGACGGTGAAGCTTCTCGCTGTAGTCCTGATTGAGGCTTTCCACCCGCGTGCAGGCCCCTGTGATGAAGCGCATGCGGAGCGGTGGAGAAGTAGAGCGGCTATTTGTGTTTGGCGCGGAAGGCTTCCGTCAGGCGAGCTTTGACTGCGGGTGCAGGTGATGAGGATTCAGGTTTCTGATCCAGTCTTGTGTCAGTCGAAGGGCGCAGGACTTGGCGTATGGTACGCAATTGGTCTCGGTATCGCGCGCAGGCTTCGCAGATCCAATAATGGAGTTGGAGATTGAGCCTCGTCGACCAGGGTAGCGGTCGATCCATGGCTTGCGACGTCAAGTGGGTGACGTCTTTACAGGGTAGCGTAATCCGAGCCAGCAATGTGGTGATCATGTGGCGCTGAACCGTTCGGTTCTTCTCGCTCCTAATTACTAAGACATCACGGGTTACGTGTGGCGTCTTCCCCTCGCCCTCGTCGCAGGCTCTTGCCTCCCTTCCCCTGAGTCGATTGAGGAGTCGTTTCCTTACGCTGCCGTACAACCACCCGTTTTACTGTGACTTTCTTCATATCAGCCTGGATACCGAGATCCTCTATCAAGACCCGCAGAGGTTCTGCAACCGACCAGGCCTGGGCGTAACAGCCACGCGGGCGGTGAGGCGCTTCCGCGTCGAAAATCTCTGAGACTTGGCCAAGGCACGCTTCTTTCACATGCACGCCAATCCCGTCCAGAAACCCACGCGCCTGCTTGAGCGCGGCAGCTTTCTTTCCATGCACCTTAATCCAGGCTGTCACAAACGGGCCCAACAAGAAGGGCCAGACGGTGCCTTGATGGTAGGCGCTGTCGCGTTCTAATACACCGCCTTCGTATCTGGCTCGGTAGCGAGGATCGTGCGGCGACAACGTACGAAGCCCCACCGGCGTCAGGAATTGCTCCTCGACGAGGCGAAGAATCAGCTGCGCCCGCTCGCGCGGAACTAGTTCGTCAACCAGCGAAATCGCATAGAGTTGATTGGGGCGGAGCGACGCATCGTTCCCTTGTGGTCCATCGATCACATCGTAGAGATAGCCGCCTTGTTCGTACCAGAATCGTTTACGGAATGATGCAATCGCCTTGCTGCGATCATTCCGGCACCGATCGGCATAGTCCGCTTCGTCAAATGCTCGCGCGAGAGTTTCGCCGACTACCAGCGCTCGAACCCACAGCGCTTGGATCTCCACCGGTTTCCCATGACGCGGTGTGACGACCCAATCACCGACCTTCGCGTCCATCCAGGTCAATTGCGCGCCGGGAACTCCGCCCGTAATCAAACCATCCTCGTCCATCCTGATCCCGTATCTGGTGCCTCGGCGATAGCCGTCGAGAATCTGTTTCACGGCAGGCCAAGCGGTCGCTCGCACCCGAGCCTCATCGTGCGACGCCGCGAGATAGCGGTCGATCGCGTGGATAAACCAGAGCGAAGCGTCGACCGTGTTGTATTCAGGCTGTTCACCTACATCGGGGAAGCGGTTCGGCACCATACCTTCAGACACGTGCCCGGCGAAGGAGGTGATGACCTGCCAAGCCACGTCCAATCGACCGGTAACCAGACAGAGGCCGGGCAACGAGATGAACGTGTCGCGGCCCCAATCGGTAAACCAGGGATAGCCGGCGATTACCGTTTGCTGCGTTCCTCGTTCGGAGAGGTACATGTCCGCAGCGCACCAGAGCTTGCCAGCCAAAGAATCATCGGCTGGGGCGGCTTGCCGAACTGTGTCTCGGCGAGACTTCTCGTCCTTCGCAAGGGCCACGACGTCGAGCCAGTCGATGGTCTCGCTGGTAAGAGCCAGGGTCCTGGGGAATCCGGACTCAAGGTCGAACGTGAACTCTCCAGGCGACCACCAGTCTTCTTCGGCATCGAGTCCGCGTTGTTGTTCGACAGGGAATTGTATGTGCCGATACCAATTGGGGTCATGGCGATACCCCCCTGAATGGAAGGCCCGCACCGGAGGCAGGCCAGAGTAAGGCTGCCACAAGACCATTCCATTCCCGACCTGGGCCTCCGTCGAGAGGCCTCCATTCTCGTGATGCGTCGTATGATAGTCGCGCCCGGTGAGCTTCGGTCTCACCCGCAGCACGGCGCTCGATGGCTTCTTACCGACCAGCTTCCATCGCACCATCACAATATCGCGACCGTGGATCGACAGGATCTCCCGCTGGACCGTTAATCCGTTGCAGTCGAAGGTCCAGGTCGGCCAGGGTTCTGTTGAAAATTCGATACAATCCTTATACCCGGACGGATGGACAGTGCCCGGATACAGATTCGTTGAGAGTGGAATCTCCTGACCGTTGATGTCGAGCCATTCTTCGAGGTGATTCACGAGAACAAACCGTTCGCTCGGCGGCTTACGAGCCGTCAGCAGCAACGCATGATAACGACGGGTATTCGCCCCCGCGACTGTGCCGGAACTAAACCCACCTCGGCCATTGGTCTCCAGCCATTCAAGACTCAACGCCCTATCAAGATTCCGACAATCATTTTTATCAACCTTCATTGTTACTTACCCTCTCGGACGGTGCAGATTGGGCGGTCTTCTACTGCGCGCGTCTCATCGGAAGGCCAAGGCTTAGGTCGAGGTTTAGGGTCGACGAGACGCCTTGTCGGATTTGTCAGTGCTCAACCTGAGCCTCAACCTTAACCTTCTTCTGTGGTAAGGTTGCGCGAGCAAGGAGACCCGCCCAATCTGTGCCGCCCTACTCCCCAGATTGCTGGATCAATTTCGCCACCAGGCCAGTCCAGCCGGTCTGATGGCTTGCGCCGATGCCGGCTCCGTTGTCCCCGTGGAAATATTCGTAGAACAATATGTTATTACGCCAATGAGGATCGTCCTGCAATCGGTTCGTTCGGCCGAACACCGGACGTGTCCCCTCGGCATTCTGAAGAAAGATGTGCGTCAAACGGCGTGAGATTTCGGCCGCCACTTGCCAGAGCGTGGACTGACGGCCCGACCCGGTCGGACACTCCACCCGATATTGATTGCCGAGAAAATAGTGAAACTTTTGTAGCGACTCGATCAGGAGATAGTTGACCGGAAACCAGATCGGTCCGCGCCAATTCGAATTGCCACCGAACAAACCTGTACTGGACTCTGCTGGTTCATAGTCCACGCGATGCTCACGGCCCATAACCGAGACTACATAGGGGTGATCTTTATGATAGCGCGAGAGAGCACGAATGCCGTAGGGCGACAGGAATTCCTCTTCGTCCAGCATGTACCGCAACACGGATTTTAGCCGATCGCGATTCACGAGGGAGAGAAAGCGCCGCACGCCTCCGTCGGAGGACTGTGTTTCCAAATGCTGCGCAAAGTCCGGCCGGTTCTCGATGAACCACTGCATGCGGTGCTTGAAGCGCGGCAGGCTATCGATGAGTTCCGAGTCAAGCGTCTCCACGGCAAACAGGGGAATAAGTCCTACCATCGAGCGGACCTTCATATGTGTGGTTTCCCCGTTCGGCAGGTGTAGCACGTCGTAGAAGAAGCCGTCTTCGCGGTCCCACAATTCGATCTTCTCGCCGCCGATGTTGTTCATGGCGCGGCAGATGTAGACGAAGTGTTCGAAAAATTTACTGGCCACGTCTTCGTAGGCCCGATTGTCTCGGGCAAGTTCCAGCGAGATCGTCAGCATGTTGAGGCAGTACATGCCCATCCAGCTGGTGGCATCCGACTGCTCAATGTGACCGCCGGTCGGCAGTGGCGCGCTCCGGTCGAAGACCCCGATGTTGTCGAGGCCGAGGAAACCGCCTTGGAAGATGTTTTTTCCCTCGGCATCCTTGCGATTGATCCACCAGGTAAAATTCAAGAGCAGTTTATGGAAGACTCGCTCTAAGAACACACGATCCCCGACGCCCTTTCGCTTCTTTTCGATCTTGTAGATGCGCCAGGCGGCCCAGGCATGGACCGGCGGATTGACATCGCCGAGGGCCCATTCGTAAGCGGGAATCTGTCCGTTCGGATGCATGTACCACTCGCGCAGCATGAGCACAAGTTGTTCCTTGGCAAAGGTCGAATCGACGAGCGCGAGAGGAATACAGTGAAACGCGAGGTCCCAGGCTGCGTACCAGGGATACTCCCATTTGTCCGGCATCGAAATGACATCGGCGTTATAGAGGTGGGTCCAGTCCGAGTTGCGGCCGTGGAGACGTTCGCGCGGCGGCTCCGGCATGCTCGGATCGCCTTTGAGCCAGCGACTCACTTCGTAGTGATAGAACTGTTTACTCCAAAGGAGTCCGGCAAAGGCCTGCCGCTGCACGCGGCGCGCATCTTCCGACAGATTGCTCGGTGCAAGACTGTCATAGAACTCATTCGCCTCCTTGAGGCGTGTCGTAAAAATACTGTCAAAGTCTTGCGTTGAAAACCCTGGGCTCTGCTCGTCGTTGGTGAATCGTAGCTTGATCGTCTTCGTGGCACCTGGGGCGAGCGTCAGCACGTACTGAGCCGCTGCTTTAGTCCCCAAATGATCCGGATTGACCGCGTCCTTCTCGCCCTGGACGACATAATCATGAAAGCTGTCCTTCACGTACCTGGCACCCTCTTGGTCTCCATAGAGGCGGCGGCTGTTGGTTTCGTTTTCGGTGAAGAGCAGGGTCGGCTGACCTTCGCAGAGGAGTCGGCGCAGGCCGTAGTAATCGTGCTGCGTCTCAATGGCGCACAGATGGTCCGTCGACTCCCCTTGCTTGAAACGGGGGCGTCGGATATCCGATCCCCATGACCAGGTATTGCGATACCAGATCGTTGGCAGCAACGTGAGTTCAGCCTGGTCCGGGCCACGATTCACAACCTGGATCCGGATACACAGATCTTCCGGTGTGGCCTTCGCATACTCCACAAAGACATCGAAGTAGCGGTTTTCGTCGAACACGCCGGTGTCGAGCAATTCAAACTCCTGATCTTGACGCCCCCGACGGCGATTCTCTTCAACCAGCTGGGCATAAGGAAACTCTGCCTGCGGATATTTGTACAGATACTTCATGTAGGAATGGGTCGGCGTCGAATCGAGGTAGAAATAACATTCCTTCGCATCTTCGCCATGATTACCTTCGTTGCCGGTAAGCCCAAAGATTCGTTCTTTCAAAATCGGGTCGCGCCCATTCCATAAGGCCACAGCGAAGCAGATCAGTTGATGACGATCGCAGATACCGGCAAGGCCGTCCTCGTTCCAGCGATAGGCGCGGGATCTTGCCTGATCATGGGGGAATGCTTCCCAGGCCGTGCCGTGAGGGCTGTAGTCCTCTCGCACAGTTCCCCAAGCTCGTTCGCTCAGATAGGGCCCCCAACGATTCCAGTGACGCTGACGTTTGGCATCCTCGTCAAGGCGCTGCTGTTCTGCCTGGATCGAGGGTTGAGAAGTGGACTCGGTCTGACGATGAGTGGCCATATGACTCCTTCGGTAGAAACGGTACACAACTAGAGTCGGCCCGCTGTGGAAAGCCTTACAGCAGGCTAGTATTGGGCAGCGCCTGTAGTCAAGCGAAGACGATAGACCGATGAACCGCCCGTAATGAACAGGGTCTGCCCGTCTTCGCCCCATGCGACATTGGAGGTTGGTTGCCCGGTCTCGATTGTGCCCAAGAGCGTACGGTCTGAAGCGATTACGCTCAGCCCGCCAGGCCGCGCGCCGAAGATGTTACCTTGCCGGCGAAATATGAATACTCTTACAAGGTTGGGGAAAAATGAAAAGGGAAGAGGGCTATTGAAAACTGGTGGGCCGGCTTGGACTCGAACCTTGGACCTTCGTTAATTGGTGATCGGCGTCTCACTCAGACGAACAATCCTGACAATTTGTAAGAAGGCCTAGCGAACTGGCGGGGCGGAGCCATGCTGAGCTCCGCTCGCCGCCAGAACGTCGGGCGTTGTCAGACCCAACGACGCTGAAAAACTACTTGCCCTACTTGCTACCCTCGACAAATTTCCCGTCCAGCATCACAACTTGGCCTTCCTGCAGCTGCACTTCTTTCCCGTCCTTCATCAACATCTTGCCGTTCATCGTCACCCGCGTACCGTTGGACATGGTCGTCTCGCGATCCATCCGGCCGATCTCTTTCCCTTCCGTCACCCGTATCATCTTGCCAGACTTCATCATGACGCCATCCTTCTCGACGGCCATCGCCGGGGCGGCAAGGAACGACACGGACAAGAAGAGCCCGACAACTGCGAGTGTGATGTTTCTATAATTCACCATGGCTACAATAAACCTCCATTAAAATGAATGATGTAAATAAATTCTCCTTGACAACATTAGAGCCTGGAGCGGCAAGGAGGACCGCGTCCGGCTTGGGCGGACATGGGACCGGCCTCATTGCCTGACTGCCACCGTTCGTCAAGGTCGAGGTCGTGCCATCTTCGGTATGGCTGGCTAGGTGAATGTTTTTGTGGTTGGTGAGGCAGTATGTGAGTCGGTGAGTCAGACAAGCGTGGCCGCTGTAGTAGCGGGCACAGGTTCATAGCCGAGATTCGAGGACCAGGACCGCACATCACAAATTAACCGCCCGCCTTATCCGCAACGGGCAAGCTCATCGCGCGATGCGCGTGAAGTTTCCGGCGCGTTTCTTTGGCTGCAACGAAACATTTAGATCGGCACAGTATTCACTATTGCCTTGGAGGCTGTCAAGTACACAGGCGGAGGTGCTATACTGGCACCCACTCAGAAACGCCAAGGAGCGACACAATGTTTGTACAGGGCATGGCCAAGACCGAGATGACCAGGTTTTGGCAGTCTATGTTTGACTATTGCCATGAGGATTATTCCTGCGTGCTGGGATGGGGCATGACAGGGATCGTGGTAGTCCTGGTAGTCATAATCGGTTTGGGTTTAATGATGAAACGCTTGAATGATAGAAATAGGGGATAGGAAAGAGGGCCTAGCGCCGTTACCGGGAACTTTGCCAGGATCAGCGGACGGGAACGGCAAACAAACTCACGAACACCTTCCTGTGAAGCGACCCCTACTTACTTACGAAAACATCAGCGAATAAGACGTATTCAGGCGATAGCCAGCCGACAGCCCCCCCCCCAGAACTCTATCGGGTTGCTGCCTACTCGATTTCTGCCGAGATCAGAGTGATCCGAAGACAATGCCTACCGCATCATCAATGGCTCTGGAACGGTTATCGACCAGTCCGACGATGCAGAACTCGTAACATCACCAAGCTGAAAAGACACACTCGACGCGACACAGCTTTCACCCGTCTCAAGAGAACAAACCCATAGAGTGTAGGAAAGAGACACAGACGTTGCTGAACGAAATGGTGAGCCGGCTGGGACTCGAACCCAGGGCCCTCGCCTTAAAAGGGCGATGCTCTACCAACTGAGCTACCGGCTCACCCTGCGGAGCGCGCGGATTCTACCACCGATGCTCGGCCTATGCCTAGCCCGAGGTATACGAAGAACGTTATTTGGTTCATGTGGTTTGTCATATGTGGTTGGTTGAACAAGACTAACGAGATGAACTCAATTCACAGATCAACCTATCCGCCGGTCTCGCACGGCTACCATGCTGAAAATGAATCGCCTACCGCGTGCGGGAACGGGTCTTGAGTGGGTTGCGAAGAATGATGGTTTCATTGCGCTTCGAGCCGGTTGAAATCATATCGATGGGACACTCGGAGATCTCCTCAAGGTATTGGAGATAGCGCTTGGCTTCCATGGGAAGCTGTTTGTATGTGGTTGCGCCGGTAGTCGCGCTGGACCATCCCTTGAACATCTTGTACAGCGGTTCACAGTCAGTCAGCGCTTGGAGATCGGACGGCATGTCCCGATAGAGTTTTCCTTCATAACGATATCCGGTGCAGACCTTGAGTTCCTTGCAGCCGTCAAGCACATCCAGTTTCGTGACGGCCAGCGATGTGAGTCCGTTCACTTTGGTGGCATAGCGCACGAGGACGCCGTCAAACCAGCCGCAGCGGCGTGCGCGTCCTGTCGTTGATCCGAATTCTTTCCCCCGCGCTTGGAGCCCGTCTCCCACTTCATCGGTTAATTCCGTGGGAAATGGCCCGCTGCCGACACGCGTGGTGTAGGCTTTGGCGACCCCGAGCACCGCGTCGATCTTCGTCGGGCCCACGCCTGTTCCCGTTGAGGCGCCACCGGCCGTCGAACTGGAGGAAGTGACGTAGGGATAGGTGCCGAAGTCCACATCCAAGTGTGTCCCCTGTGCCCCTTCAAACAACACGGTCTTCCGGTTCTCGATCATCTTATTGATGAGCATGGCGGTATCAACGATATGGCTCTTCAGCCGATCGGCATACCCCATATACTGCCGGTACACCTTGTCGACATCGAAACGTTCCAGCTTATACAGTTGTTCGAGAAACCAATTGATCTCGACCACGTTCTCTTCAAGTTTGGTTCGAAAGGCCTTCGGATTGAGCAGGTCCCCCATGCGGATCCCGACGCGCGACATCTTATCGGCATAAGCCGGGCCAATCCCCCGTCCCGTCGTTCCAATCCGGCGCGAGCCTTTCGACTGTTCTGAGGCTTTGTCGATGGCCTTGTGATAGGGCAGGATGAGATGGGCGCGCTGACTTATGACAAAATTATTTCCGATCTTCACGCCTTGAGTCTGGAGATGGTCCAGCTCCTCGATCAACGAAGCTGGATCTACGACGACCCCGTTCCCGATCACACAGAGCGTCCCGCGATAGAGGATGCCTGAGGGAATGAGGTGAAACACGAAGGTGCCCCGTTCATTGATCACGGTGTGCCCCGCGTTGGACCCTCCCTGGTAGCGAACCACCGCATCAACGTCGCGGGCCAAGATATCCACGATCTTGCCCTTGCCTTCGTCGCCCCACTGCGCCCCGATCACAACGAGATTTCCCATCGTCTGACATGCTCCCAAAAAAAAGAGCCCTGGCTGGACTCATGGCCAGGGCCGGAGCGGTATGGTAGGGACGCCTCTAGTGATTGTCAAGAACGCTGATGGTCAGTTAACTCTTAGTTCTTCTCTTTTCTCTCCTCTCATCTTCAAGGGCAGGCCCTAACCATCTCTTATTGTGCGCGTCAAACGAGGTGGGTCTTCGACCGCGCGTTCCGCGAGTACAAGAGACGCTTGGACTTGCCTGCTCCCGTTTTCTTGACTGCCGCGGGAGGGCCGTGTTAGCATGACCGCTGTTTCACAAGGATTTTCGCGTATTTCTGAATCAACCGACATGGGGCTGTAGCGCAGTTGGGAGCGCGCGTGAATGGCATTCACGAGGTCGCCGGTTCAATCCCGGCCAGCTCCACCAACTTCATCGTGCAAGTTATGCGAACTTCAATACCCACATCTAATCACCGAGTGACCATCGGCTCCTCCCGATAAGAACGATCCGCCTGGTTCACGAAACCTCTCATGCTCCAAATCGAGTCGGTCTATAAACAATACTCCACGAGGATTCTGCTTGAGGGTGCGACGGCGCATCTTCGCCCAGGCTCACGGGTCGGCCTGGTGGGGCCCAACGGCGCCGGCAAGACCACGCTTTTCCGGATGATCCTCGGAGAGGAATCACCGGATAAGGGAGGCATCCGCAAGCGTCCTCGCCTCCGCATCGGTTACCTCCCGCAGGAACTCGAAACCATCACGGGCAAAAACGTGTTGGACGCCACCCATCGCGACCTGTATCCCGAACATGAAGCCGAGCGTATTCTTATGGGATTGGGGTTTTCGGAAATCGACTTCAGCCGTGAAGTTGAAAAGCTGTCAGGCGGCTATCGTATGCGTGTCGCCTTGGCGCATCTGCTGCTGACCAACCCCGATGTGCTGTTGCTCGACGAACCGACCAACCACTTGGACAAACCGACGCAGCGCTGGTTCGAGCAATTCCTCCTGGATTCGGAGATGACGCTGTTGATCATCAGCCACGACACAGCGTTTCTCGACCGTGTCGTTACCCACACCTGGGATCTCCGGCACCATAAGATCGAAGAATATCGCGGCAACTATACCTCGTTCATCAAGATCCGCGCAGAACGGGATGCGCAGCGTGAGGCTGCCGCAGGGCGCCAGGCAAAAGAGGTTGCGCGGGTCCAAACATTTGTGGATCGATTCCGCTACCAAGCGAACAAAGCCAGCCAGGTTCAATCGCGCATCAAGCAGCTCGAGAAGGTCAAGATGATCGAGATTAAGCGCGATCCCAAGCGGGTGAAGTTCAAATTTCCCCTCCCGGCAGCGAGCGGCCGGCAAGTCTTGGAAATCCAGGGCGCGGCAAAGCGTTATGGGGAGAAAGTCGTCTATGAGCGAGTGGATTGCTCGGTCGAGCGAGGGCAGCGCATCGCGCTGGTGGGAGAAAACGGCGCAGGGAAAAGCACGTTGCTGAAAATGCTGGCTGGAGTGTTGGAACCTGATAAAGGCAAGCGAACGGTCGGCCACGGTGTCACCCTGCACTACTTCGCCCAACACCAGGCAGAGACGCTGAACCCTGAACATACCATTCTCGACTCGCTCTCAGAAGTGTCCAGCCAAGCAGAAACGAACTTCCTCCGTGGCATTGCCGGCGCCTTCCTCTTCACTGGTGACGATCAAAAGAAACCGATCAAGGCGCTCAGCGGAGGGGAACGCAATCGCGTCGCGCTCGCACGGATGCTGGTCGAACCGGCCAATACCCTGTTACTCGACGAACCGACCAACCACCTCGACCCGGCCTCGGTCGATATGCTCACCGATGCGCTCTCGGACTTCCCCGGCACGATCATCTTTATTTCCCACGACCCCACCTTTCTGACCAGAGTCTGCACGCGAGTCATTGAAATCGAAGAGGGCAACGCTCGAAGCTTCTCCGGCGACTACGAGTATTATTTGTGGAAGAAAGCACAGGAAGTCGAATCCATCAAGGAGTCGAGTGACGACCTGAAAGGCGTAGATCGTGAGAAGGCCGTCGGACCGACCAGGGCCATGGCTTCGCAAGCCCCATCCAAACCTTCAGCCGGAGATCGCCGAGACTTGAACAAGACCCAGGCCCGATTGGAAAAGCAGGTTGCGCGGGTCGAGGCCGAGATCGCCGACTGTGAGACCAAGATCAAAGCTCGGGATCTCGAATTGGCAGACCCCGCACTCTACAAAGATGAGTCCACCAAGTGGAGCGTTCTCCAAACGGAGTACGACGGGTGGAAGAAGGATCTTGTGCGGCTCACTGCCAGATGGGAAACGCTCTCAGCAGAACTCGAAGACGTCAAACAAAAGCTCACGGCATTCGCCTAGCAGAATACGCGAGACAGGCGAGACTAGCGGGAAAAGCGAGACGCGTTAAGTACGAGCTTTCGCGTCTGGAACAGCAGGATGCTCAAAAAGCCCGTCCAGCAAGGCCGCAGCGAGTGAAGACCGGAGGCGTACCCTCTGGGGTACGTTGAGGATCTGAACGATGCGAGAACAACGCTGGCGGGTTTTTTCAGCATCCTGCTAAGCAGAGGACTTGACCGTTTCTTCAAGGTAATAGTACAGCCAGCGGTTCTTCTCTTTCGTCACCAGCTCGTCCCAGACCACGCCGATCAGAAACCCCTTCTCCCATGGTTTTACCCAGGCGACTTTCCCATCGAGCTTTTCCATCTGTTCCGCGCGATCCGAATCGAGAAACGCCAACGACACGGTCACCGGCTGGGCCATCGCCAACTTCTCTTTCGTGTGCAACCCTGCGCCGACTCTATTGACGTTATCCAACACGGCCGTAATCGCCTTGGCTCCGCTCTTCGGTGAAATCAGCGCAGAACCGACCAAGGTCGCTCGAACAAACCTGCGCCGTTCGTTCGTGGTGGCTATCGATGTGGTTGATTTCAGATTCTGCCGTTTCACAAGCCTAAGTATAACCGATTAGAAATCTTTGTCCACCACCCCTCTGTGGCCCCCGATTAGATGTCTTTAGGCCGGTAGTAGCGACGCCCCTTGAGCGATTCCGGGAGGTGCTCCTGCTCCGCCTTGGCCTGGGGATCGTCGTGAACATAGCGATACCCCTTCCCATACCCAAGTCCCTTCATCATTGAGGTCACGGCATTCCGTAAATGGAGCGGAACCCCGAGATTTCCATGGGTTTTTGCGTCTTCCATGGCCTCAAGAAGTCCGATATAGGAGGCATTATCTTTTTGCCTGGTCGCGAGATAGGTCGTCCCCTGGGCCAAGTTGATCTGCGCCTCGGGGAGCCCCACGAACTGCACGGCCTGAGCGACCGCAGCCGCGACCACCAGCCCCATCGGATCGGCATTCCCCACGTCCTCGGAGGCAAAAATAACCAATCGCCGGGCGATAAATTTCGGATCCTCCCCCCCTTCCAACATACGGGCGAGCCAATAGAGGGCGCCATCCGGATCGGAATCGCGCAGGCTCTTAATGTAGGCAGAGATGACGTTGTGATGCTCTTCACCGGATTTGTCGTACCGGATCGATTTCTTCATCAGCGCGGCTTCCAGCGCCGCTCCATCGATCAGGCGCGTGCCGTCAGGCCCAGCCGGCTGCTGTTTGACCACAAAATCCAATGCCGTCAGGAGCGCCCTTGCATCGCCGTTGCCATACCCAATCAGCCGTTGCCTAGCATCGGGTGACAGACGAGCATTCCACTTCCCCAACCCGATCGCAGGGTCCGCGAGCGCCCGGTCCAAAATATGCCCCAAGGCCTCATCCGAAAGGGGCCTGAGCACAATGACCAAGGAGCGAGACAGAAGCGGTGAGATCACTTCAAATGAGGGATTCTCCGTGGTCGCGCCGACCAGGATGACAGTCCCCCGCTCAACATGGGGAAGAAAGGCATCCTGCTGCGCCTTGTTGAAGCGATGGATCTCGTCGACGAAGAGAATGGTCCGTTGACCGTTGATCGCCTGACGTTGCTCGGCCATCTTGATAACGGCCCGCAACTCGGGAACACCCCCTGTGACCGCCGAGAAGGGCACGAACTGCGCTTTGGTGTGGCGCGCAATGAGGTGCGCCAGCGTGGTCTTGCCAGAGCCGGGCGGCCCCCAAAAGATGACGGAGGAGAGTTGATCTGCCTCGATCGCCCGCCGCAACGGCCGATCCGGCGCAGTGATGTCGTCTTGCCCGACGAAGTCTGCAAACTCTCTCGGCCGCAGACGCTCGGCCAACGGAGCCTCAACGGACTTCTCTCCCTCGGAAGCGCCAAACAAATCGGGAACCTGATCGCGTGGAATAGGCATCTGAATCCTCAAGAATGGCGTGGATTGTATACGCCGGTCAGCACGATCGCAAACGGACCCTAGCCCGCAGTCAGGCGATGGAGTCATTGCTTGGAGAATGGCGAAAAAGCCCTTCCGGCAAAGTCGTAGCGAGCGAATATCCGAGGCTAAGTTTTCCGGGTAATTGAGGACTAGAATGGCAGAGCTGCAGAAGTAGCAGGGTGTTCAAAACGGTTGTCCAGCGCGGCCGCAGCGAGTGAAGGTCCGAGGCGTAGCCTCTGGGCTACGTTGAGGATGCTTTCGAGGTGAGAACGCAGCTGGGGGACTTTTTCAACGTCCTGTTAGTCGGAGTCGCCTACGCTGCCTCGTCGTATCAGCTTCAGAAACTCCAGCCTGGTCTGCGGCTGACTGCGGAAGGCGCCTAACATCGAACTGGTGACGGCCAAGGTGTTCTGTTTTTCGACGCCCCGCATCATCATGCAAAGATGTCGCGCTTCGACGACCACGCCCACTCCGTGCGCGTTGAGCTTCGATTTCAGGGTTTCGGCGATCTGGACGGTCAGCCGTTCTTGGACTTGCAGTCGGCGCGCAAAGGTATCCACGATGCGCGGAATTTTGCTGAGCCCCACCACTTTCTTATTGGGCAAGTACCCGACATGAGCTCTGCCGTAGAACGGCAGCAGGTGATGCTCGCACATGCTGAAAAAATCGATGTCCTTCACGATGACCATCTCGTCGTATTCGATCGGAAAGAGGGCGCCGTTCAAGAGCTGATCGATGTCACGGTGATAGCCCTGGGTCATAAAGGCGAGGGCCTTGGCCACTCGCTCGGGAGTCTTGAGGAGCCCGTTCCGGCCTGGCTTTTCACCGAGGGCCAGCAGCATCTCTGTGACCAGGGATTGCAGGACATTCACATCCGCAGCTCTCCCGCTCCTACTGACGTCTTCAACCTCTTGCCGGCCTCGCCGTTTGACTCCCAGTTTAGCCATGCCGCCCCCCTGTGAGCACCGGTGCCTGGCTCATCGACCCCGCATACTCGAAGTAGTTGTCGCGTGTTTCAATCAGCCCGACCTTTTCCAATTGCCCGGCGGGGAGGCACTTCACTAACAAATCCCAGATCAGCAGCACCAGATTTTCCCCTGTCGTGGTGCGATCGGCAAACTCAGGGTCTTGATTCAGATCGTGATGGTCGAATCGCGTGATTACTTGTTGTCCCACAGTCCGATCCAGCCAACCAAGGTCCACGCCTCCACCGGTCTCTGCCGACACCGTGCTCTTCACGGTCACCAACACCACATAGTTATGGCCGTGCCCATTGGGATTATTACACTTCCCGAAAACGGCCAGGTTATCATCGGGTGACAGATGATCCGTATGCAGTCGATGCGCTGCACAGAACCGATACCGCCTTGTGACACTCACCTGTGCCATCGTGAATTCAGCTTATATTCCGAGAAAAAAAGAGAAGCCAGGACCGGCCGCTGTATTCGGACAATCCTGGCTCCCTCTGTCATTCGTTCGACTGATCAGCTTGCGCCACCGCAGCGCCGATACCTTAGGCGCTGAAGGAACTGCCACAGCCGCATGTGGTCTTCGCTTGCGGGTTCTTGATCGAGAACCCGGACCCTTGGAGGCTGTCCACGTAATCGACTTCGGCTCCCTGCAAGAGAGGAGCGCTCTGCGAATCCATGATGACCTTGACGATGCCCTTTTCCACCACGGTGTCGTCATCGCCCATCTTCGATTCGAAGGCCATCCCGTATTGATACCCATGGCACCCGCCGCCCTTGACATAGACCCGCAGGCCAACGATGTCCTTCTCTTCCACCATCAATTCCTTGATCTTCTGTTCTGCAATCGCTGTAATCGTCAACATTGTGCTCCTCCTCCTGTGACCGGGCCGTCCTTCGAAGACTTGCCTGGAATGGTTTAGTGTAACATCTCTTTGCTAGATTTCAATACCCTGCGACTCCGACTGCGGCATTGTGGGTGCAACCCACTTGCCTTCCGGGACCCGAACAACCACGTCTCCAAGCACTTTGGCCTGGCATCCAAGACGATGCCACGGCTCGCTGAGGGCTTCCCGATCGAGGAGATCTTGCTCATCGAAGTCGATCTCCGACAGGTTTTCAGCGCCCATCTGCACTTCGATCCGACAGGTGGTGCAGGAGGCGTTCCCACCACAATCGTGGTTCAACCGACACCCGAGCAGCTTCGACGCCTCCAACAACGACGTATTGACCTCAACTTCGCCACTCCTGCTCTCAGGAAGAAGAAACGTCACACGCGGCATCGCGACCCTCCTCAATGCACCGTGGCGCCAACTGCCACCGGCTGATAGGGGCAGCGCTGCAATCGGATATGTTCTTCAAACTCGTGACGGAACAGTTTCATGCTGCTCTGAACCAACACGGCAGCCCCGGTTACCAGCGTACAATAGCCCGTCCCCTTTACAAACCCGCAGAGCTGGAGAAGGCTTTCCATATCTTTCTCCGTCCCCTCTCCCTGCTCGATCTTGGTCATCAGTGCGGCGAGATTGATGGTCCCCATTCGACAGGGCGGGCACTGCCCGCAACTCTCGACCTTGAAGAAATTTGAGAACTTGAGCGTCAGGGCCACCATGCACGTTGCATCATCGACCACAATCACACCGGCAGACCCAAGCCCTGTGCCGGCTTTCTTCAACGAATCGAAATCCATTGTCAGGTCAAGCTGATCGGCAGTGACCATCGAAAATGCCGGTCCACCGGGGAACACCGCCTTGATCTTGTGCCCGCCCGGCACTCCCCCTCCGCACTGGTCCACAAGATGCCTAATGGTCGTACCCATCGGCATCTCATACACACCAGGCCGATTCACGGCGCCGCTCAGGGAGAACATCATCGTGCCCGGACATTTTTCTGTGCCGACCTGCGTGAACCAGGCCCCGCCTTTCAGAAGGATCCGCGGAATGTTGCACAACGTTTCAACATTGTTGACCAGCGTCGGCTTCCCGTAGAGGCCGAAGTCCGTTGGATAGAAAGGAGGCTTCTGTCTCGGCATCGCCGGGCGCCCTTGCATGGATTCGAGCATCGCAGTTTCTTCACCGGCCACGTAACTCCCGTGGCCTTCAAAGATTTGCAGATCGAGATCCACGCCACTCCCAAGAATATTCTTGCCCAAAAAGCCTTGAGCCTTCGCCTGTGCCAATGCTTTTTTTAGATTCTCGCGTTCTTCGTGATACTCATGATTCACATAGATAAACGCCGCCTTCGCTTGCACCGTGTAGGCTCCAATGAGGCAGCCTTCAATGAGCTGGTGGGGCGCATGCTTGAGCAAATACCGGTCTTTAAATGTCCCTGGTTCATGTTCGCCGGCGTTACAGACAAAGTAGTGTTCCTTCACCCGATGATTGAGGACCTTCTCCCACTTAATGCCGGTGGGAAAACCCGCGCCTCCTCGCCCGCGAAGCCCGGCTTTCTTCAGTTCACTGACGATATCGTTCGCGCTCAGCTCTTTGACACACTTCTTCCAGGCCTCGTAGCCCCCGACCTTCCGATAGGCATCGATATCCCAGGGAGCGCCATCAAGTGTTTGCAGAACTCGGGGTTCAGTCGCAGCTGTCATGCACCCTTCCTTACCTGTTTAGCTCAGCGAATGAATGGAGCGATACTATAAGGTGCCTGGCCGGTATTCGTCAAGGCAATGCCACGATAATAGGCCTGAATCTCAAGGACTTAGGGCCACTGCCCCATAGGAAACTGGGCATATGGGCCATGGCAGGATGCGGAAAAGGTCTGCTAGATAAAAAGACCGTCGTTTGTTTGGTTGATTTGGTTCATCTGGTTAGTTTCGATCAACCCTGAAAAACCCGATAGACCTAGCCCTTCTCAGACATGCGGGCTAAGCCTGTTGGGGAAAATTCAGGAAGATGAAAGAAGCGGCGGGCGATGAACTGACTCCCGGAGGGCTTTCCCTCCGGGAGTCGTATCGCGTCTTACCTGAGGTGACTGCCGGCTCCCATGAATAACAGCATGGGAATCGATAGCATAAAGTTAACCCGCGAAGCGAGGAGTGCGGTCCGACCCCACTGAGCCATTTCCGGCGGCGCAGGAGTCCCCTGGGCTGCCGCCGTCACCGCCGCAATAATCCTCCGTTGGTTCGGCCAAATAACTGCGTGGACATTAGCCATCATAATGATACCCAATAACCCGCCGATTCCCAACGCAATCGCGCCGGTTCCACCTCTTTGATACATGTAGAGGTACAACACAATCCCGGCAAGCACCGTGACCGTCGCGCCATGACGGAACCAATTCAGGGCGGCGGGCATCAACTTGGGAATTACGATATTCTTGGTGGGTCCGTCCAGGCTCTTCAAGAACGCCGCATTGATCAGGTTGAAAAAGTACAACAATCCGATCCAGACGATTCCAGCCAAGAAATGGGTCCAGCGTAACAGCAAACCAAACCAATCGGCATCGCCGACCGCCACGCCAGTCATAGCGAGATACCCCATGATCAACACGACCGTAAGCGCAAATCCTACGCCCATCGTCTGCATCGGACTCTCAAGAAATTTCATCGCATCTCCTCGTTCAATGTATTACTACGTCGCTCTCTGTACTGTAGCCCTGCGTAAAATGTCAAGCAACCGAGGCCCGTCGCCCGTCAATAGTCATCCGTCAACCGAGATACATTTTCCTCATTCAGGTCGATTAACGTGTGACGCTTGACGGTTTGCTTACGTCATGAGGCGATCGACTGACTCGCAAAGCTCTTGCACCGCGTCGGCCGAGGTCATCAATGCCGCCCGCTCCTCCGCTGTCAGCTCATATTCGACCACCTGTTCCGCCCCGCCTCGGCCCAGCTTGACCGGCACACCGACGATAACATCCTGCAATCCATATTCGCCCTCACAGAGCACCGCACAGGGCAACACCCGCTTCTGGTCCTTCACAATCGCCTCGATCATATCGACCGCCGAGGCCGACGGGGCATAGAACGCGCTGCCCGTTTTCAACAGATCCACGATTTCGGCGCCCCCCTCGCGTGTCCGCTTCACAATCGCCTCCAACCGGTCCTGCGACATCAACTCCGAAACCGGCCTCCCCTTCACCGTCGTGTACCGCGACAGCGGCACCATCGTATCGCCATGCCCGCCCAACACCATCGCAACCACGTCGGGACCAGGCACACTCAATTCAGCGGCAATAAAGGCCCGCATGCGGGCAGAATCGAGCACGCCCGCCATACCCAAGACTCGCGACTTCGGCAGTCCGCTCACACGACGCGCCACATGAACCATGGCATCCAGCGGGTTGGTGACGAGAATCAGAATGACGTTCGGCGATCGCGACACCAACTCGGAGACGACCGATTTCACAATCTTCGCGTTCGTGGTCAACAATTCGTCACGACTCATCCCAGGCTTGCGAGGGATTCCGGACGTGATCACCGCCACCGAGGAACCGGCCGTTTCATCATAGCCGTTGGTGCCGACCACGCGAGTGCTATAGCCGCAGACCGGCCCGGCCTGCGTGATATCGAGGGCCTTGCCTTGTGGGATGCCCTTGACAATATCGACCAACACCACCTCGTACTCGTCCTTCTCGGCCAGCCGCTGCGCCGTCGTGCCTCCGACGTTCCCTGCGCCCACCACCGTTATTTTCGGTCTGCCCATGATTCCTCCGGAAGTGCTGAGTGCTGGGTGCTGAGTATCGAGTCAGGAAATCGAGAAATTCCTCTGTTCCCGTCTCAGCACTCAGCACTCGCAACTCAGCACCGCTTATGTGTGTTCGTGTTCCGTCCAGCCCGCGACTTTAAAATTGATCGTGCAAACAAAATTGTCCCCATCATAGAAGTTGACCTTAATCTTCTTCTTGCCATAGGTCTTTGCCAGAAAGGCGTCCGGATCATCGACTAATTCCTGATACCCTCCTGCCGGATACTCGCCGAGGTCGTGAAATACCACGATCATCCCCACTTTAACTTCTTGAAGAATCTTGGCCCAACAACGGGGATAGACTTCCCAAAACTTGGCCTCGATCAGATCCTTCGTCGGCTCCTGGCGATCCTCCCCCGGCTTCATAGGCTGCGCAAACTTCGCCAACCGTCGGACATAGGGATACTGATGTCCAGTAAACAGCTTGTGCAGCCAAGGCGGCACATTTGGCTTGGCCAGCTGATTATTCATATTGCCAGTGGTGAATGTTGAATACATGATGACGATTTCCTCTCGCGTCCCATCTCACAATTCACAGTTTAACATTCATCATTCAACATTCACGGCTTACGTCTTCTACGTCGTGAGCCGCTGATAGATCCGTGGCAATCGCATCGGCAATGCTTCGAGATGATCGATGACCGCGAACTGCACGTCGCCGTACATTCTCCGGACATAGCCATCGGCCTCCCGATCAATCGTGATGCAAAATGGATGCAGCCCCCGCTGCCGCGCCTCTCGTAACGCAGCCTTGGTGTCTTCCAGTGAATACTCGTCTTTATAGCCGTCATCGAGCGGGCGGCCATCGCTGATGAGGACAAGTAGTCGGGTCCGCGCCTCTCGCGCCAGCAGTTTGGCCGTGGCATGGCGAATGGCTGCCCCATCCCGGTTCTGCCGCATAGGAGCCAGTCCATCCAAACGCTGCGCCGCCTTTCCACCCAACCGATCGTCAAAGTCCTTGATCACAAGAAAATCCACTTGCCCGCGGCCCTGGCCCGAATAGCCGTAGAGCGCATATTGGTCTCCGACCGCTTCTAGCGCTTCGCACAAGAGCACCAGTCCCTCTTTCTCCAGATCGATCACGCGGCGGCCGCTATTCAATTGGCGACTGGTTGAGCCGCTCACGTCGACCAGAAACAGGGCCGCGACATCCCGTTCTTTTCTTTCCCGCCTCACGTAGATCCGGTCCGATAGGTCTGCTCCCGCTGCCCGCTCAACGCACATACGAACTGCCGCATCCACATCGAGAGCGTCGCCGTCGGCTTGGCCTGGCACACGCCGCAACCCCGGTGGCCTCAGACTTTCAAAAAATCGTCGAAGGGCCGAGACTTCACTCCCGTGCGCACTCAACGTGGCGCCCACGATATCCCCGCTCCCCTCCTCCGCGGCGCGCTCGACCACGCGACACCAGTTGAGGCGATAGTCATCGATCCCCTGATCCCACTCCGGATAGCGCACCGCGCGATCGACCAGCGCGGCATGATCGGCCGGCGCCGGCGACTCGACATTCAAGGCCAAGAGTTCTTCCACATGGGAAGGCAACTGCCTCCCTCCGGCAAGCCTGTCACTCTCAGTTTCCGTACGCGTGCCTTCTCGATTCCGTTGCTCCTGTGCCGGTGACTGCTGCAATTCGCCGACGGCGCTCGCCAGTTGCTCGATGTCTTCTGACTGTTTCTGATCGTCCGATGCTTGTCCGTCCTGACCATGCTGACGAATGAACTCAGGATTCATCGCCCCACGGTAGACCCAGTTGGTAACAGGGCGGTAGTCCTCACCCGTCTGTTCGGACGCGGATGGACCCACACCCAGCTCTTCTGACGTGTCATCGATCTGATCGGCCTGGACCATCGCCCCCTTCGGAGCCAACAATTCTTCGAGCCGCACGTAGAGCGCATGGGCTACGCGCACGGCCTCTTCTGCCGTCGCCGTTGGAGCCAGAATTGTCTGGCACATCGGCCAGAGGATAGCGATCTCGCCCTTGATAGCTTCATGAATGGCAACAGACTGCGACGCGGCGGTCGAGAGCTGAAGCAGCTGATCGACCACGAGTTCTTTGACGGTCAGCCCGTGCGTCAGCGACCGCGTTGTGACTGCCTCTCGCGCGAATCCTTGTAGATCGCGCTGGAGACCCGGGTACTCCCGCTGCAGCAGAAACTCTACCCGCGCATCCTCCACAATCATCCACAAGTCTTGGATCAGTCCCGGATGAGGATACAGGCGGAACAGCGCTGCCAAGGTCCCCGGCGCAGCCTGTTTCAGCCGACCATACTTCTGCTGCACGGCCACGACTAGATCTGCAAGCGGCTCAAGGGTAAGCCGGTACGTCCCAAACTCCACGTGGCCCGCTTCGTGAGCCGCCATCACCAGATACAAACGTGTATTTTCCTCGGCAGTGGGATAGCGACGGAGGAGCGCCGGTAGTGAGATGATGCGCCCGTCCTGGCTCACTGTGGCCCGCGCCGGGGTCTCCTGGATCAATGAATCGGGGAGCGCCTGAATCGTCAGATCCGTTCCACAAAGTCCTTGCACGAAAAGCTTCACGGTACGGGCCACCTGCCGAAGCGGCACACCGCTTAGAGCCGCTTCTACCGAAGCCAGCGCCTTCTGCGACTCCAGCGCAAAATAGGCCCTGGCTCCTTCGACACTGTAGGCCAGGACTTCCATGCCGGTTATGAACCAGCCCTCGAAGCGAGCCATAGCCTCAGCAGACTCACCGATTACGCTCACCAGTTCTGGCGCACGTCGTAAATAGGCCAGCGCCGTGTCCGCGTCACTCTCTGCCACCAAGGCCCCATACTGCAATATTTTTAGCCGCCATCCCTCACTCGGCACAGCACGCAACAGACGCGGCGATTCCGATAACCAGGCAATGCCCGACCCTGGGTCACGTTCGGCCAGCAACGACCCAACCGTGATAACCTTGGCTCGCACCGACGGGTCTTCGTGATCCCCGAGAATGAGCGGACTGGTACGGAGAAATTCGATGGTCCCGAAATAGTCTGTCTTCCCTAAACTATTCCGGGAAATGAGTTTCAGTCCAAACGTCGCCCAGGCCCTCGCATCCTGGATAGGCAACACGCGGACGACTGCGGGAATTTGGCGGATGTACTCCAGCGCGACGACAAAATCGACCTGCGTCAGTTCGAGCCCGATCTCCAACCAGGCCCCCAGCTGATCCGGCGAGATGACCGTCACCACTTCCGGTGACACACGGAGAAATTCCAGCGCAATATTCGCATCCTGCTCGGCCAGCTCCAACGCGGTTTTCAGCACCAACGACCGGATCGATAGTGGCTCGATCAGGCCCAAAACCAGCGGGCTTTCCTTGAAGTACTTCAGCCCAATCGCACCGGAAGATTCAGCCAACGCAATCCCCAGATCCAGCCAAGCCACCGCATCGCCGAGCCGACCTCGCTGTTGTAAATCGGGGAACGACTCGATCGCGGCGCAAGAAACCTTCGGCGAGACCCCATGCAACTCGTCGAGCAACAGCAAGACACCTTCTACTTCATTCGGTATCTCAACAGCCTCGACCAGGAGGGAAACCAGATGCTCGGCCGTAGCAGGCCCCAGCTCCTCCGCCAGTTTGGCAATCAATTGCTTATGAGTATCCGACATCTCCACTCTCGATCCAATCCTACGAAATTTGCCGGAAGTGTTGGGAAGTGCTGGATTGTAAAGGACGCCCTAGCGCTTGTAAACTATACCCCTGCGGTGCGGGCATGGGGCGAGAGGCACAAGGCGAGTGGGAAAAGCTCTCGTCTTCCCTCTAGCCCCTGGCCCCTCGCCTCTAGCCAAAGGATTGAAATGAGCGAGCCGAAAAAAGAGAGTCTCGACAAGATGTGGAAGTATGTGAAGGGATTCGCGGAGAAGAGCGGAACCGCTATGCATCCCATGCCCACCGTCACCGAAGCCGTGGTCAAAGGCCTCGCGATGCACATGGATGAGCTGGGCAAACCCCTCTGCCCCTGTAACTTCTACAAGGATAAAGCAGCAGAGGCCAAACTCCGCCGCTGGATGTGCGCGTGCGACGAGATGCAGATCTACAAATACTGCCACTGCCTGTTATTTGTTCGGGAAGACGGCCTGCCGATCACGGAATATCTCCCGGAAGGCCACGAAGGCCGGGAGGTTTATGGCGTTGTCACGGATCCAACCCCCGACAAGGGCCGGGCACTCAAGCACAAAGCCGCTGTCGCGCCGACACCCTTGGACGAAACACCGACGTCGCCCTCATCTGTCTCCTAACCCGCATTAATCATGAACACTTCTGCTGCAATCACCGATCCGCTGCTGCGACAAGCCTCCGGCCAGCGGGCTCGTCCCTCGGACCCTCCACGTACTGCACGAGTACGCATCGGGTCCTCACGGCTCCGCGCGCCGGTCTCGCAACGCGGCTCCGCGATTTCGCAACGAACCGTCATGAATAATGCGGGTTAACAGCCATGCTACTGCGCGACCGACTTCTGTGTGCCGCAGTCATTGTATTCCTAATAGGAAGCCTATGCTCAAACCAGGCACGGTCCACCGAACCTGGCAACACGTCTCCTACCAAGACAGCACCGCCTCCAATCCTGAACGAAAAAGACCTCTTCCCCTACAAGCAGAAGGGACGAAGCACTCTGGCCGGACAAGCGTTTCTTAGTTCGCCATCCGGGAAAGCCATCACGCAAGCAGGCGCTCCAGTCCATCTCATCCCCATTACTCCCTACACACGCCATTGGTTTGATCGCAATGTCAGAACGACATCCTGCTCAACGACAGAACCCCCTGCCTCCTCAGAAAACGCCACAACTCCACGCACTCCAACCGACTGCCCGCACGAGGCGCTGACCAGGCTCCAGACAGAAAAACGCCTGACTCCCTATCTCCGCACGACCAGAGCCAACCCGACCGGACATTTCTGGTTCACAAAAATTCCCGCCGGGCGCTACTACCTCGTCAGTCTGATTGAAGGAGGATCAGGATCTCACCAAGACGAACGGCTGGCAGGTCTAGCCTGGCTGACCATCGAACTCGACGCGGGTGAAAAACTCACAAACCTCGTAGTGACAGACTGCAAAACCAGCCTTTGTTAAGCGTCTCAAGCAGCGAGCATGCCTACGTTCTCTTTCCCGCACCTCTCGAACATCGCATGCGCAGGTCCATAAACTTCTCTTTGAAATCGAAGGAGGTGCGGCTCGATTTCCCAGGTGATTTGAATTATCCTGTCGCCTGTTCAAAAATAAAAGATTTTGGCCGTACCGTATAGGTTATGATTATTTTCCCGCCATTGGGCAATACGAATTTTCGTGCAATTGATAATAATAAACCACGGTTCTCGTGGTCACAAAGCGAGGTTTAGCATGGATATTCGAAAGCACATGCGCTTCCCGGTGCAATTCCAAGCTTTGTTCTCAGTCGCGAATCAAGCTGTGGGAGAGGGGATGACACTTAACATCTCCACGGGTGGGTGTAAGATAGAAAGCGACAGCAGGGTAGAACCAGGGACTGAACTGGAGCTGCATGTCCATCTCCCTGATCAGGCGCCGACGCTGGAGATCAAGCGAGGCGCCGTGTCGTGGTCACGGGAACGGGAGTTTGGAGTGAAATTTCTCTCCATGAGGACCGAGGAGGAGCTGCGACTCCGCCTCTTTCTTGAGCCACTCCAATTGGGCCCTCCTTCTGACAGTAATTAGACGATGTGTTCCCACCCCGGGCACGGTCAGACGTGTGACCATATGGAGACCCATCGAGGGCATCCACACACGCTTCAAGCCGGGTCAGGTTGAAATCAGAACAACCCGGAACAAAGTCATGGGTGCCCCGTACTCATCGTCGTTCGGCGGTCCTCCTCGTGCCGTAGAGTTCGGCTTCATGCCTAACCCGACTTTGAAGGTGCCGTCCGGTTTGCACACATTGGCTTGTGATCAACGTGATTCACTTCTCATCGATGACGGAGTTCTAAACCGGCTCGAACATCGACACATGTTTCTCTCAGATGATGGCCAAAGAATCATTGCAATCGTAAACATACGCGTCTTAGAAAGAGACGGGTTTCAGCTTGCCGTGGTCGGGTTAGCACATCACATTCGAGTGAGCGAACCTTGACAGATACGCATAAGCAGTTGATTTTGAATGACCCGCTGTCTGGTCCTTGGTTCTCTCCCCTACGAATGATGCGCCGTGTAACACTTTCGAGGCATTGCCATTGGTCAGACAAACTGATACTCCCTCCCTGCCAGACTACGTATTGACCCTTTAGCAGATCGCTACCGATGGACAGAATCTCGTCGTTTCCCAGTCTGCTTTTCCGAGGCCTGCCAGGCGAGCCGCATCTCACACAGTTTATTTCATCACCAAAAGCTATCCGGTCAACTCCACAGAATCGTTCGTAGGAGGTCGCCATGAGTATCATCGCAGGTCCGAGCACAGCACTTGCGTTTTCTGACCTAAGGGAGAATACTGCCTCCAGGCAGTCGAGCCCGGGAATTCTTGTCTTTTCGCACTCTCTGCAATTGCAATATGTGAATCGTCGGGCATTTGAACTGACAAGTAACATCCGCCAGACGGCGGCAGGATCAGTCTCGATCGTGCTTCCAACCCCACTCCTCGAGCTTCGTGCTCTGGTTCAAAAGATCCTTAATGACAACATACGTGTAAATATCTGGGAACCTTTCGAAGTGGCTCCTGTAGTTGGTGAATTTGGGCAAGGGGTCCTGCTCCGTGGATTCGGACAGCCCAATTGCGCCTCGAGCAACTGCTCTCGAATCATCATTACTCTGGAAGATATCAGATTCGCGGAGAAGGATAGGAGTCAGCAGTCGCATGTCCAGACGAAACGACCTGAGAGCCAGACAGCGTTGCCGGGTTTCTTGTGAATAGGTTGCAGGCCAGGGACAGACCTTTCGCGCCCCATTAATATTGCCAGACGCCGGGTGGCCATTAACAAAGAGCGTGCTCTTCAATTACAGGAAGGCTGCCCATGGCCCCATCAAATGTACCACCGAAAGTGGACGAGTCTGCCAGTCTGAACCGCAGGGGTGACGAGCGTATCCCAATGATCGGGCCGTGCCTTTACCAGCTTGCCCGTTTCCTCGGTAACGAAACAGTCGACTTCTCTGGTGGTTACGCGCTTTCTCTAAATACCAGCACAGGGGGGATATTGCTCTTGATGGCTCAGACACCTGAGAAGAGGCAAGTGTTTGAACTGCACGTGCCCTCGCCTACGAAGGGAGAAAGCACGGTCAAGTTAGTGGAAGCCTGCTGGACGCGTGAACTGTTATTTGGCGCTGCTGACAAAGTCTATCTCGTTGGCGTCAGATCTCTATTTGAACCCCCGGCTTCAATTAGCTAGTGTGCTTGAGCTAGAACCGGACCAAGCCCGACTCAAGAAATCGGCGACGTTGAAAACCTGGCTTCGCAGAACCTGCGTAATCCATAGATGAGCAAGACAGGTTGGTGTCTGCACTTCTCGGCTGTGCTCATTTTGTGCTCAACTCCACCTCACTCCAACTCATTCCAGCCCACTCCAGCCAAAGTTCGGGATTCGCGCACTCCTTGGCCTGAGTGAGTCTGAGTAGGCTGGGGTAAGGTGGTAAGAACGGTTTCCTAAACCGCTGGTCGGGCATTAGGCCGCAAGATCAACCCCTTGAACTTCAAAGCGAAGGAGGAGGCTCAACGACGGTTAAATTGCTTGTGCTATTCCACCAAGCATCTTCACAGTGTTTTTGGTTCTTATCCCTTTACTCTCTCAGGTCTTACAGCCAGGCCAATCCCGACTGCGGCCGTCGAACGAGCACTGTTTCGTCGTGCGCGTTCCGGAAACAAATGGATGCCCTGGCTGTGAGACCGTCCGCTTGCTGCAACACCAATTAAATCTTTACAGTCATCTTCTTCTCACTCTCCAACTCGTGGCGGGATGGAAGGGGGGCGACCTCACGTGCGCGCGTCGAACGAGGGCCTTCTGAGGCCGCGCGTTCCGCGAGCACAGAGGTCCCCCTTCCATCCCGCCCCTCCCTCACTGCCACCCCGACACGTCATATCCCTTCTCAATCAAACACCGCACCACCGCATCGCCGTACGGAGGGTCCGGATCAAGTGGCCTATAGGCGCCGCCCACTGAACCAATGATGACGCCGAGCGCGCCTCCGGCTGCCGCCCCAATTGTCACACCCGCCACTCCACCGATGAGTCCAGCCGATGCCCCTACCGCGGCGCCGCTAATCAGACCCAGCCCTGCTCCAGCAGCCACGTTGCCACTTCGGCTACCGGTCCCAGGCTTCAACCCGGCCGCCTCGGCTTTCTGCTGACACATGATCACTTCAAGCTTCGCCGCCTCCCGCCCCTGCAGCTGGAACTTCGCATTCGACCGCAACAACGGCTCCGGCCCAGCACAAGCCGCAAGACTCAAAACTAAACCAGCAGTAACGATGGCCTGAAACTTCCTCAATTCCTCGCCCTCCTCATTTTGACCGGGATGGTACCCGCTTCTATGCGAGATGGTGGGGTTGGGCTCTACTGCGCGCCCCATTCTCACCCGCCCACTCCTCCCCCAACTCGTAACGGGGTGGCGGGATGGGCGGATCAGCTTCTACTGCGCGCATCGACCGAGCACATTCTGATTGTGCGCGGTCTGCGAGCAAGGAAGCTGGCCGCCCGTCTCGCCTTCACTGCCAACCCGTCACCTCATACCCCTTCTCTTGCAGACATTGATTCACGAAATTTGTGTAGGCCTGGTTCGGTTGTGACGGCCCAGCAATCGCATGGTACAGGCCAGTGAGTAATCCCCACACCGCTCCGCTCGCGGCCCCGATCATGGAACCACGGCCTACCGCGCCTGAGATGGCTCCGCCGACCGCCCCGGCTGCCGCACCGGCTCCAGCCCCTACTGCGGTACCGGTCGCGACACGACCTGCCTTTCCTCTGCCCTCCTCAGCCCCTGCCGACTCTGCCAATTGCCGACAAGTCTCAATATCCTGCGTTGCAATCTCTTTCCCCACCGACTGCATATGGGCATTCGGATACAGAATAGGATGCGCCGTCGAGCAGGCGGTGAGCAAGAGCAATCCCCCGACGATGGACAGACCCCTGTGCCTCATGGTTTCGTCGATCCCTTTCCCTCTCCAAGGTTCAAACGAGTCATGACCAGCTGCGCGGTGGCCCCTTTTACAAACACACGTTTATGCCGTCCGCCTGCACCGGAGTGAATCTGCACCGATGTAATAGGAATCGATAATTGGCGGGCTAAAAACCGGATCAATTCATCATTGGCTGCGCCATCGACCGGTGGAGCAGCCACTCTGATTTTGATCGCGTCGCCGTGAATGCCCACGCACTCTGTGGAGGAGGCCTTCGGTTGGACATGAACGGTCAGGATCGCTCCGTCTTTGGTGTCCTGCACAATCAGCGAGTTCATCCGTGACAGGAGCCACCAAGGAAGGGATTAGAAAATGGCCTTCACCAATTCCAGAATGCTGCGCTGCATATCGGGATCGTCGGTGATCGGGCGGGCAATCGCAACGTCGCAGGCTCGGTCGGTCGCCACGCCTTGCCGAATGAGTGTCCCGGCATAGATCAGTAATCTAGTGCTGACGCCTTCTTCCAAGCCATGATTCTTGAGGTTCCGCACCTTTCCGCCGAGTTTGACCAAGCTGGCCGCAAGGTCACGGCTGACCCCCGCTTCCCGCTCGACCACGGTGGTTTCGATGTCAGGTGCCGGATAGTCAAACTCAATCGCCATGAAGCGCTGCTTCGTGCTTTGCTTCAAATCCTTGAGCACACTCTGGTATCCAGGGTTGTAGGAAATCACCAGGAGGAAGTCGTCGGCCGCTTCGAGAATCTGGCCTTTCTTTTCAATCGGCAGGAAGCGGCGATCGTCGCTCAGGGGATGGATGATGACTGTTGTATCCTTCCGCGCCTCGACGATTTCGTCCAAATAGACGATCGCGCCATGCTTCACGCCGAGCGTCAGCGGCCCATCGACCCACACCGTCTCTTGGCCCTTGAGCAGATACCGCCCCACGAGATCGGAGGCGGTAAGATCTTCGTGGCAGGCCACTGTAATCAAGGGACGGCCAAGCCGGTAGGCCATATGCTGGACAAATCGGGTCTTGCCGCATCCGGTCGGTCCCTTGAGCATGACCGGCATCTTGCTATTAGCCGCGATCGTGAACAAACCGATCTCGCCACGGACCTCCGCATAGAATGGCTCTCGCTCGATCCGATACTGCCCAACGTCAACTTCGCGTCCTTGCTGCATCGCTCTGTCTCTCTGGTCTATCTCGTCTATGTGGTTTATCAGGTTCGGTGCAGCCACGATAAACGGAACCGAGGCTGAAGATCAAGCGATGCGGCAGGATGTTGAAAAAGTCCGCAAGCCTGACTTGTTCATTTGGTTTGTTTGGTGTGTCTCGTTTGTTTGGTTGAACGAAACTAACCAGATGAACCAAATCAACCAGAGAAACAAAACAAACTAGATCAACCAGACTAGGCGGCCTTCACACCGCTCAGAACTTCGCGCACTTTTTGCGCCAGCACGCGGGGTGAAAAGGGCTTCGGCAGAAACCCAGTCTGACGATTCACGCCTCCTTGGTCAAACACCGGATGATCCGGATACCCCGACATGTAGAGCACTTTAATCTCTGGCCGAACGGTCAGGATCTTCTCCGCAACTTCAGGCCCGCTCATCTGTGGCATGACGACATCCGTCAACAACAGATGGATGGGTCCCACATATTTTGCGCTGGTGAGGAGGGCTTCGATGCCATGGCGCGCCTCCAGCACCGTATAGCCATGGAGCCGCAACGTCTCGTGCACGAGACAGCGAACCGCCGGCTCATCCTCAACCAAGAGGATCGTTTCTCTGCCACATGCCGGATCGATTGCTTCAACCGCCCCAGTCGGCCCCAGTACCTCTTGTTCGACCCGTGGGAAATAGATCCGGAACGTCGTGCCCCGATCAGGAGCACTCTCCACGAAGATACTTCCTCCGCTCTGCTTGACGATGCCATAGACGGTCGAGAGTCCCAATCCCGTTCCTTTCCCTTTTTCCTTCGTCGTGAAGAACGGCTCGAACAGATGCGATCGAGTCTCAGCATCCATCCCATGGCCGTTATCACGAACCGCCAGCAACACATACGATCCCGGCGCCACCCCCACGGCGTCCAGGCTTGCCTCTTTCCCAATCGTCACATTCGTGGTTTCGATCGTCAGGCGCCCGCCCTTGGGCATCGCATCGCGCGCATTGACCACCAGGTTCATGATGATCTGCTCGACCTGTCCGGGATCCGCCTTGATGGCGCCGGTCGACGCATCGAGTTCGACGCTGAGTTCGATGATATCTTCACCGATGAGACGCCGCAACATGCCGTCCATATTGGCGACGAGGGCATTGAGATCGAGGACTTTCGCCGCGATGAACTGACGGCGGCTGAACGCCAGCAATTGACGGGTCAACCCGGAGGCTCGATCCGCCGCTTTCTTCACCTCCTCCATGTCTTTCCGCATATCATCGGTGGCCCCAAGGCGGCCCAGGAGCAACTCGCTGTACCCTCGAATCACCGTGAGGAGATTATTGAAATCGTGCGCCATACCGCCGGCCAATCGCCCCACCGCCTCCATCTTCTGCGCCTGTCGCAATTGCGCCTCAGTTTCCCGTAACACCCCTTCCGTTCTAACCCGCTCGCCAAATTGGCCGATCTTGAGACCAATGTCTTCTACCATTCTCAACAACTCGTCATCGGGCTGCCGTACTTGACGGCTGAAGAGTTCGATGACACCCTCGATCTCATTTCCTACTGGAACAGGAAATCCAACGGCTCCGTAAAACCCAACTTGTCGAGCCAGCGCTCCACGAGTGAAGTGAGTATCCATCGTGACGTCCGTCACCCAAGCCGACTTGCCACTGCTCCAAATACGTCCGGGTAAATCTTCGCCGCGTGTCAATACACGTTTCCAGGTGGCCAGGGTAAACAGGTCGGCCCGCACGGACGGCACCATCCAGTGATCAACACAGCGCAATACTCCAGCCGCTTTATCCACCCGCCAGAACAGACCCAGATCCCATTCCAGGCTCTCCCCGATGGCCTGAATGATTTTCGGCACAGCCTCTTCCAGGGTCGTCGCCTCGGCGAGAACGCGGGTCACCGCATACTGAGAGGCGAGACGCCGTTCAGCCCGGCGGCGATCGGTGATATCCCTGATAAAGACACTGAAGATGTACGCATCCCCTATTTTTGCCGGTGATACCGCAAGTTCAACGGGAAGCTCCCGCCCGTCCCTATGTTGAGCGGCAATTTCAATCCGGCGATTCAAGATTGCGCCGTCTCCCGTCCGAAGGAATTCACGGATACTATGTTCATACACCTGACGATCCCGTTCAGGAATAATAGTCTCCGTAAGAGCCCGTCCCAGCACTTCCTCGCGGGACCATCCAAAAATCGCCGTGGCCTGCGCATTCCAATCGGTCACGATCCCCGTCGAATCGATGGTGATCACCCCGTCAAGCGCGGTATCGACGATGGCCCGATTTCGTTCCTGGCTCTGAAGCAACGCGGCTTCAGCGGCTTTTGCCCAAGCACTTTCCTGTTGCGCCTGTCGATGCTCAGCGCGCAAGCGTGCCGTGGCCCAGAACAACAACCCCAGCATGGGAATCCAGACCACCCCGCCTGCGATCCCAACTTTCCATAAGAAGGCATGAATCGGCGCCAGGATGTCCTGTCGATCCATTCGCACCAAGACCGACCAACCCAGCCCAGCAAATTCTCCAAAGCCCTTGGTCCGCGCGTAGCCAGTCACCACCTGGACGTGCCGTTGCAGATGCTCTTCCTCGATAAACCCCGGGACACCGGCCTCGCTCAGCAGCACCGAAGGGAGTCCGAGTTCTTTGAGATTGATGGCCCCTTTGTGCTGCAGATCCGAATCGACAAATACCCTGCCCTGCCGCGTCAACATTTTGTATTCGACTCGCCTGCTCGCTCCTGGCCAAGCTTCAAGTGAACGAATGATCTTGGTGGCGACCTCCTCCAATAATGAGATCCCCACCAGCGAAGTCACGACGCCCAGGAACGTGCCTTGCGCGTCGAGAATCGGGGCCATAAACCTGATCGCGTCGACGCCACTCTCCACTGTTTCCTGTACCGCGACATCGGCAATGTCGAGTTGTCGCGTCGCACGCGCAGCGATAAACGATGGGGCACGGCTATAGTCGCGTCCTACCAGCGAGGGCTCCGTCGCCGCCACGACCGCACCCTGAACGTCGGTGACCGCTAACGACAGGTACACCGGGCCATATGTCGTCTTCATCCACTTCAGATATTCAGAAAGATACTTCGGATCGGAGGTGCGCAACGAAACGGCTCGGGCCATCATGAGGGCGTCGCCTTGGCGTTCGAACAACATCCAATCGAGTTTCTCGGACACTTCCGCCGCGGCCAGCGTGAGTTCTCCTCCTGTCGCCTCCACGAAGCGAGATTCGACAAACTGAATCAGACCGATACCGGCGAGGACCGCGACTAGGGTATTGGCGATCAGGAGATGGGGCAACCACCGATAGCGGCGAAGATCGAGAAATGATACGGCCATTGAGGTCTTCATGATTCACGCGCCGGGACGGCCACGAAGTTGGGAATCAGCAGGGCGGGATGATAGGCCTGTTTCGATGCGCGCAATCCAGGCAACCCTGCATCGTCCATCGCATTGATATACTCAGCCCCTTCCGCCAAGGCCGTCCGGCAGGTCTCCAGAAATAGATACTGCGCCAGACCCGGAAGTGTCCGATCCGTCACCTCTAAGAGGACACAGAATGTCGTGCTCGTCAACCAATAGCCGAATGTATAGGCGCACAGCCGGCCGTGAATCCTGACAACCCTCCCCGTGACTCGAAGGACCGACGCCTGCGACCAGATGACTTCGTGAGCCGGCGCCGCATCGGCCAGCAGCATGACCCCAAACGATTCGAGCCCTTTCGCTTGCTTCTGCCGTGACCAATCCCCTAGGAGGGCACGACAGTCCTGACGATCGCTAATTTGATAGGAGTTCATCTCAAAGGACTGCTCTCGTTCGAATCGATTGCATAGTGCACGTTGAGACTTATATCGATCGCCCGCCAAGACTGCGAGGTCCGTCGCACGATACAAATAGTCCGGCTCCTTGGGCATCACACGATACCCCAACCGCTCCAACTCCGGG